>Ga0131853_10010941_pt1 | contig 16586 bp, 14 predicted proteins | sample TergutLab28metaG_FD_92764 | JGI IMG/M metagenome (GOLD analysis project Ga0131853, IMG submission 92764) | Labiotermes labralis P1 segment gut microbial communities from Petit-Saut dam, French Guiana - Lab288 P1 (version 2) (version 2) | ecosystem: Host-associated > Arthropoda: Insects >...
AGGAGGAGGAGGAGGAGACGAAGAAGGAGGAGGAGGAGGAGAAGACGAAGATGGAAGAAGGAGGAGGAGGAGGAGAAGACGAAGGAGGAGGAGGAGGAGAAGATGAAGGAGGACGAGGAGGAGACGAAGGAGGAGGAGGAGGAGGCGGGGAGGAGAAGAAGTAGAAAAAGAAGAGGAAGAAGAAGAAAAAGGAGGACGAGGAGAAGAAGAAGACGAAGAAGAAGAGGGAGGAGGGGGAGAAGAAGTAGTAGAAGAAGAAGGAGGAGGAGGAGGAGGAGGGGGCGGGGAGGAGAAGAAGAAATAGAAAAAGAAGAGGAAGAAGAAGAAAAAGGAGGAAGAGGAGAAGAAGAAGACGAAGAAGAAGAGTGAGGAGGGGGAGAAAAGTAGAAGAAGAAGAAGAAGAAGAAAAAGAAGAATTTTTAAATGGCACACTCCCTCACTCACTCGAACTTACTGCACCTTAGTATAACAAACAGTTCTTCCTCTTTTTATCCTTCTTTTAAAGCAAAAGTAAGCGTGCAAAATAAAAATGCTATACTCATTATATGGCAGACAGCACAAAGAACGCACAAAACAGACCAGGAAAAGAACGAAAATAAGATATAGGAAAAAAGGAAACAGAATTTACGTCAGTATTGAGCACTCCCGGACGATAAGACATGTTGAAGGGCATTATGATAAAACTGAATACCGCAGTAAAGAACACAGTTCGCGGGACTCACAAGGGCTTTAAGCGATTTCTCTGTCACTATAAATTAGATACGCATACCGAACAAGAGATATTACACTGTGGTCGTCTGTATTATGACACCCAGACGTAGTCTGATAGGTTTCTCAGGACCATACAGCCTCCACCTTAAGGCGTAAGACTTCTTCGAAACGTTAAAAGCCACCTATCAGACTTCACGGTGTAACAAACCAGAACACTGCCACCATGAAAATTTCAAACCTTCTAACCATCTCCAAGCAGCAGAGTTCTTCGTGAGGAGTTACAGGTTCCTCAGATAGTCAAGAAATTTCACGTTCATGGTACCAGAAGGTTCATTACCGTGTTCAAAATAGCTCGACGTTTGTCCCTCAGATGAATGTGGTCTACGCCATTCCATCTTAGCCCGCGCAAGATTTCGTTAACTGAAAGAGTGGTGTTCTCTTGCCCGCACTACCGATTGTGATGAAGTCTGTTCAGGACGGTGGGTCAACAGTCTCGTTAATCCTAAACATGCGCTCTTGGCACGCCTGATATTATTTCAGATATTACAAACATACCTATAGTACAGCTAACAGTTCGCAGCACCCTGATTCCGAGTCAGGACCAGCTCTAGCAAGACTCAGGACGAGAAACCTCCAAAGTAGGAAACCTTAAATCAACAAGGCTGAACACTAAAAGGACACCATCTGGTGGTAAAATTTAGATATTGCACAAGATATTAGCCTTTTGAAGCCCGACGTCAGTGAGACAAAAAGATATAATTTCTCAACGAAATGGAAAAAATACCAAAGAATAATTTTTCTGGCGGTAAAGAGAACAAAATTACGACTGGGGAAACCTAAGAGAAAATCTGTATGTTTTGCTGAGTAGAATCCATTAATTCGCGAACCCACGGTTGAGAAACACTGACCTAATCCATTTAATGCTGTTGTAATCAGATGTCGAATCCACCAACACCATCTTAATACCACTTGCTATAATGACAGAGAAGAGGAAGATAACACAATATGATTGGGACAACAGTACACGGGATCCCTTGGAAGGCATAGGCACAGACAGGATAATACTTTAACGGATTATGAAGAACTGGTACATAGCAACGTTGATGCGCTAATATGCTGTGCTGTGGAAGAAGTGGCTTTTGTAAACCTTCTGTTTTCTTAAAAGGCATGGAACTTCCTGGCTAGCTCCAGACGGGCACTGCACCGTCGAGTGAATCATTTAAAACACCCACATCGGTTTTCCAAGAGAAGTCCTCAACAAATTTCGGTAATCCCTTGTTCCTAGCCCCATTCCTATCCAGACGTGTTCAACTGCCCTACCCGACATTATCACCAATAACTCAGCTGTATGTTACGTAACTTCTTCCGTATCTCCTTGATTCCAAGGCAAAGATCAGGTTACTATTTGAACGACATGAAGACACACGGTTCAGTGGAGCCAGAGCTCCAATGATTCTTAGTCTCAGCATTATATGAAATTAAGTGGTCAGCTTCATGCCCCGGACACTTTACCCCCGATGCAAGAGCCGCCGGTACCCATTAAATAAGACGATACGCGGACCAGCGTTAAATCAAATTTTTCACCAGTTTCTCTTAAGACACAAGACTTAATGCAGTCATTTTACGACAGACGGTCAGTTGTTCGGTTGGTCAGTCGAGCCGTGTCAGGCAAATAGTGGTCGAAGGCTTAAAAATTCAGTGGTCTCGGGGCGTCCTCTGTAACGGAAGAACGGGTCTCTCCGTTGTCAGCCTTTGTCATCTGTACAATCTGACACTTCTGTATGTGCATATATATGCATACTAACACAGTGTTTTAACACTTCGAACAATATACATGGCCTCAGACGGTCTTGGCTTTGCACTGCAAATCACGTAGAAGATGAAAGATAGCCTAAATGAAATTGCCGCCAACTGAGTAACTACAACATAATGACCTTGGTTTCATAACCCCACGTGATTGACCACCAGGTCACAGTGTGGAATTTACTGCCTGCCTGTCACGGGTACTCAAAGTTTGTGAGGCACGCAAGTTTTAAATATTTAAATTTCAATTACAAAGTCCAGTACTACGAAACCAATTCAACGTTAACGCTGTTATCAATTATTCCGTTCATGCTCGTCCTAAAGGTGCTCATACTGATATCTATATGCACCACCAGGTTTATGTTTAATAAAAATATTTTCCCATACGGTGCGTTTGTGTATTTCCAAAAACAGTATTAATTGGTTAATGTCCGTAATGCAGATGTCGTGTGTTTTCTGTAAGATATGAAATGAATTTTTAATTATTGAAACGAATATAAAGGATACTTTGAAGCAATGGCCCTGCCAGTTAATCACCGACTTCTCACCAGGGGGAGAGGGGGCACATATTCGTTCCCGGGCCAGCCCATGTGAGATTCGTGGCGGACAAAGTGGCACCGGGACAGGTTAGTCTCCGAGTACCTCAGTTTTCCACCAGTGGTCCATACTAATCTGTCTCAGTCTTATCTGACGGACACGTGTGGGAAAGTTGAAACAAAGCTATGCTCTTTCGAATATCAGGACAGCGGTGGTCAGAAAATTACTTTCATATTCTGAGGTTTCGAAGGATTAAAATATCCCGGACGCTGAACAAAGGCAGCTCCAGAGGAACGAGGCGCGTTAGTCAAGACATCCCAATCTGAAGCAAGAGAGACCGAATTAACCAACACTTAGCAACATTAAAAATGTGATATCATGTCTGACGTTTTCGCACTTACTTGCTGATTTCGTAGGCCGACCAAGTATGACGTAGGTAGCAAGATGGTGCCGTATCCTTTTACGTAATACACTATTTTAGCACTTTTCCGAAAAGGCTGAGAAGCATTTAAGACCTTACTCAATGCAGCTGGAATCCGAATGGCGAATCTTATCTGCGGAATGCGAATCAGACGCCTTACCGCTGTCCTAACTCCGTCTCTACCTTGACGATTCAATGTGGCGGCAGCAGCCAACGGGATAGGTTTTACGAACTGGGCCGGTGCGAATAAACTTATTCAATACCGACAACAACAAAAAATTGCGTTTTATTTTTAATGTTATCAAGGGCGTGACCATGAGAAATGATCACACAAGCACCACAGCTTCAAAAAATGAAATCCCCTATCCATTGGTGGTCTTCCGAATTTAATACAAGTTACAAACGATTTGGAATACTTATTTTTAAAAATCTCTGAGCATATACTTGAATTTTTCTTGAAAAAACAACACTTTAACGAAATGTTGTTAAAAATAAACACAGTCGTGTTTAACGGTAATCTTCATATGCGGTCACGTCACCGTCACAAAGCTGTTCCTGAGAGGGACGTAGCTAGGGTGGTCTTACTCAGTCCCTCCATATAAACTCTTCTATTTACTTATGATTTCTTCAAGGTGGTGTCAACGCAGCCTAACTACGGAGTAGCGAATAGTAGAATTATTCATGAATAAATTCGGAAAGGATGTGGCAGCAAGAAATCGTGGCCTAAGTGTGGTACCAGTACCAATGTGGTGTGTGTCTGAGAGGTGTATGGAAAACGACAAAAAATGTGAATACAGCAGGCCCGCGGACCCCCCGAACACGGGTCACGCAAAAGAACTGATATGGGTCACGACCGCTACATGCCAAACTCATCATTTCACCTACCACCAATGGATCAGAGAGAGCGTCGTTTAAGAAGACTGTCAGCTGCAGTTAAAATTCCAACCGCGTATCTAATTAACACCAGTGAGCAGTCCTTTCTGAATAGATTACAGGACTTCACTTAGTCACGAAATTCTCCGCATTGCATGGAACCCGATGGTTCATTACCGTATTCACAAGAACCTGCCACCCGTCCCTGTCCTTAACCAGATAAATCCCGTCCACGCCTCCACATCTCACTTCTTGAAGATCCATTTTAATATCACCATCCATCTATGCCTAGGTCTTCCAATGGGTCTCTTTCCTTCAGGTCTCCCCACCAAAACCCTCTATAAACCCCCTCCCCCGTCTCCCATAAGTGCCACATGCCCCGCCCATCTCAACCTTCACCGAATATTTGGTGAGGATACAGGTCATAAAGTTCATTATGCAGTTCCCCTGTTACTTTGTCCATCTCAGACGCAAATATCTTCCTCAGCACCCTATTCTCTAACGCTCTGAGCCCATGTTCCTCCCTCACTGTGAGAGACCAAGTTTCACAACCATAATAAACAGCAGGTAAAACTATAGTTCTTGTACAGCTTAATCTTCATATTTTTGGACAGCAAACTTAAGACAAAATTTCTGCACCGAGTGATAGCAAGCATTCCGCGACTTCAACCTGCTCTTAATTTCTTGACGAATGGAATTTTGATTCGTTTCGGTTGTTCCCAAATATTTGAACTGTTCCACCCTTTCAAATAATAGCGCATATCACAAACTTGTGCTTCCAATGCGGTCTTTTCTGCAGTACACAGCACATACACGTAAGTCTCCCAAGTGATCTCTACTCTCACGCCTTTCAACCGAAGTTGTGTGCGTTTCCCCCACGGATGTGAATTAATGTCCCTAACAATGTTGAACAGTATGAATTATGAATGTTGTCATGGTATATACTTCTTCTACATGCCACCGTTACTTCGACTGTTCCAACGCTGTGCTGTTATCTGGAAAACTTTCTATCATTTTGGCACCTGTGTCACTTCCGTCCAAGGTCAACTGCATTGTGTTACTGTTCTAACCTAAAACAGGGTGATCGTAATCACGTGTAGTGTAACGTGTGCAATGTCTTACCGATCCGCTATTCTCACAACACTGACAAATAAAAAGTAGGCATACAGGCGTAGCGATCAACTTTTCCACATGCAGACTTACATCGGGATGCAATAAATGAGAATTTCAGTATGCGTGTCGGAACTTAACTGAAAGTAACGCAACTTAATAAAACTACACCCTTACCTCGGGTTTTTAAAGAGCAGATTACAATTTCCGACACAAACTGTACCTTGCGCTTGTGTTCTCTGCTTGCTGTCCCTTTACAGAAACATTCGCAAGCACAAACAACCGCAACGTTACACCACACCACATGTCACAACCTCGCGTCACGTCGGTGCTGTGTCGACTGCGAGCTGTGGCAACTGGGGCAGCTCAACTTCGATTAATCGATTAGTACGAAAGCAGCATCGAGAATACTACCGTCCACATATCCCATTCATATATTAACGTAAATATCGGGCGTATGTAAGTATAACCAGTTTTTTCAATTAAATGTAATTGTATCATATTCATCCAACTTTCCATGACTTCAGTATTGTTTATACACATAAGGTGCCTTCTCGGCATCATAATGTTTAATGAGCATTATAGTTATAACACACACGGACACTTACATACATATTCGTATATTACTGCTTGAGTTTGAAGCTTAAGTTTAATATCAGAGAACGTTTTATATATGTAATGAATATATTATATACAACTGAATAGTTTTTAAACAATAAATAGTGACAGCAACTACATATGAAAGAACATGAGGCTATGGAATAGTAGAGCATTACAAAGCCAACAAACATGTCAGTAGCACAGTAACACCATCTACCATTATGAACGGAGATGGAGTAATAATGTGTGTTCACCACAAGAATGCGCGCAACTACAGTTTGAGTTGTACGCGTAAGGCCAGCGAGTTGAGGATTTCCGTGTGTTGCGCAATCACAATGTAATCGAGAGTTTGTGTGAATCCATTGATGGGGTGTCAGCATAAATAACTGGCAGCAGTTAACGTCCTATTTCTGTAGGTATCATTTGGCTATTATCCTAGCAATTGATCTTCTCTACTGAGGTTTTCCAACCCGACGTTTGTAGTTATTTTCAATTCTAAATCTTAACAATGAGAGGTAAATAATTGTCTCCTACACCTACAAATTCGAGCATCGTAGAGGGCAGATAAATATTATATATTAGTCTGTTGAAAGGCAATAGGCATAACCGGAAACATTCGTATATCAAGCTATTAACACAGTACCGTGGTCACTGTGTATGTAGTGGAAGAGCGAGAATACATGAAGCTGTAAGACATTTCGTCCGGTTGTGAATTTGATCAGGTTCTTCCTTTTAGATTAACTTATATTTTATTTTTGTGCTTAACCGGTATATATATATATATATATATATATACATATATATGTGTGTGTGTGTGTGTAAAAGACATTTCGTCAGGTTATGAAATTTGATTAGATTCTTCCTTTTGGATGAACTTTCATTTCGGTTTTGTGCTTACCGGTGTGTGTGTGTGTGTGTGCTTATATATATATATATTTGTAGATTTGAAAAATATAATAATATCGGTATTTTATGTCTTTAAAAAAATCAGAATCTTCAAAATTCGTCACGACGATTAATATGTTATGACGATAACATGCTGAGAATACCCTGCAGCAGAGCAGATTTGTTCGTTATTGTGAATTTGGGGTTACTATATCGTGATATGGAATGCCCAACGATATCTATTACAGCACGCCAGTGTTGCAACATATCTGTTAGTGGAAATGTAAAAAAAAAATACGTTGTATGATAAAATTCAGTTACACATACATTCCACCTAGATCGCCGTTGACTTAATAGGTATACAAAGATATTTGTTAAATGTGGTTTTCATTAATGGCTTATTTGTAGGCTTTTCATTAGTTGCGTAATATTTTAAACCATCCCATAGTATGCATAAGATATGACGCTTGGAAATACTGGTCTGATTTACTTCATCTTTGACCAACGGAGACGCCACCAACCATCTCAGAGCAGATGAAGCCACTTATTCACAACAGTATGTGGAATGTGCTAAGAGGGAAACATCCTGTTAGGGACGATCATATAATTGTGAAAAGTGACCATTAGGTTCGTCGCTTTTGTCAATCCGCGTATACCAGAAGGAACCCCGCTGGCGGATGTTCGTGAAATGTTATATTTGCTATTTTCGCTGCAGTTTTCCGACACATTCCAGTTATGGTTAAATCGAACAAAACAACAAGCACTTTACATGAAGATCTCTATGCTTTTACGAGTATAGTCTGTCGCCGTTATTTGTCTTTGTGGCTGCGGCAGACTGTGTTCTGTGTGAGGTAAGTGCTGAAGCCAAGTAAACAGTTGTTATGTTTGAGACAGGTGGTGTTCACGATGAGGTAAGAGCTGAAGCTGAAGAAATAGTCGAGCGTCGAGTATCAGGCACGATTTTAAACATAGAGTATGAAAATTTAAGAGACATCGTTGTGAAATCTCCCCGTTGCGATATCTCGATGATCGATTTTAAACCTTTTGCAAATATATGGAGGAATAACAGTGTATTAGTATGGTACTTGCAAGTTTACCTCCTAGGGACCATAACAGCACTAACTCGTCGGAAGCGTTACGCACAGCGGCCATTTTGTCACAAAAAGCGCTAATGCATGATAATCGTATTATTAGTGCCATTCCAATGGCACGTAAATCCTTGGTTTTCCAGAAGAATATAAATATACTCAATTACATATATTTTGCCTGCTGTTTCATGTGGGCCTGAAACATGGTGTCTGACCCTGAGCGAAGAACACAGGCAGAGGGTGTTCAGTAACATGTGCTGAGGAACGTATTTGGTCCTAAGAGGGAGCAAGTAACAAGAGGATTGAGCAAATTTCATAATGAGAGGCTTCACAATTTCACTGCTCATAAATAATTATTCAGGTGATCAGATCAAGAAGGATGAAATGGGCCCGACATGTGGCACATGTGGAGCACATAAGGAATGCATAAAGTTTTTTTGTGGGGAAACCTGAAGAAGAAAGACTGCTTGGAAGGTGTAGGCATCGATAGGAGGATAATAATTAATCTTACATAGGATGGGAGGGCATAACTGGATTAATTTGGCTTAGAACAGGGACCAGTGTTGGGATCTTGGGAATACAGTAATGAAATTTCATCTTGTGTAACATGTGGGGATTTCTAAACTAGCTGAGGAACTCATAGCTTCTTATGGAGGGCACTGCTTCATTTAATTATTTAGTTCAAAATGTTGGCACACATAAAAAGCATCAAGACTCAAATCATGAAAGGTATGTACAATTAAATGCAATTGGAATATTACTGTAAGGTATGTATGGACCTCACTTGTAATTTGAGGAACTTTAACATTAACAGGTAAGTTGATGTCAATATGAATTTTTCTGCAAAGTTAAATCTTAGTTCATTTTGAACTGAATGCATTTTACAGATATTTCCTGTTGGAATGTCAGAGATGAAGACAGCTAAACAGCTACTGCGAAAAGATATTAAGAAGAGGCTCGCTCTGATGATGCCAGAAGAAAAGAAACATCAATCTATTTCTGTCACTGAAAAGGTATCAGAACTTCTTGGGAAGATACAGACTATTTTAACACTTTAACGGAATTTTTACTTTCTCTATTTTCTGTGAATATTTCTCATAGTTTGTGTAATGGGAGAGATTTTACAAAGCTTTAGTAGTAGAGAAACATTATTTTGATCGACAACCCAATTATCTTTGCTTTAATCGCAGTTCATTTACCAGTTTATCTTCAGAAGTGCTGATCTTCCAGTATGTAGTTTTTAATATGCAGCATATATTTTTTATTTTTTCTGTAGTTCTTTTCATAAATTACAATTCAGTGTACTGTTGAAAGCGATCGCTTACGCTTATTGTAAGAGGAGAACGGCACAAATTTTCAGAACAATATAGATAACAGGGAATATACAGGAACTGCAAGTTGAATGCAGACTCTCATTTTGTTTCCACATTAAATAAATGTCACTGCTGTCATTTCCCTGCCCTGAATATCAGATTCTTATATTTCAGTTAGTTTCACTGTTGAATTTCCTTCATTGTGTTTGGAGGCAATGATACATCTGTGTGAGAGACACACAAAGTTAGCCAGAAGCATTTTGTACACAAGTAACATTGTTTTCTAGCTAACAATTAAAATGATCAAAGAATGGCACAAATAAAAAAATGCAATACTACTGTGCTTCTGGATTGCTAACTAATACACTGCAAGTCAGTTTCTGCATCTTCTTTGTATGTGGCAAAATCCTGCCTACTGTGCTGGAAGCAGAAGCACACATTTCTGCAAGACTTTCATTTTCTCACAGACACTGAAATTATGATTTCACATGAGATAGTACATGTGCAGCTGACTGAAGTCAGTATTCCCTTATTGCAGAGTGTGGCATAATGTAATACTATTGCAAATACATTCAATAAAATGTGCTAGATAATTGGATTTTGCATTGCATTATTACTTGCCATTCAAGTTCATGTAATACACACTGGTGCAAGCAGCACTGGCAAGTGCAGTGACCATATGTGGCAAGCTGGTGCTTTTGTCTGACATTGGTCTGTGTGCATTTAAACTTTATATTAATCACAGAACACTCTCATATCCTTGTGATCCATTGTACACTGCACTTCTCATGTCTTTGTGTAATGTCTCCAATAAGCCTAGACCCATAATATTTGTTAAAGTTTCGAACTGCAAGAACCCATCCTGGATTTTATCTTCATACACATTTGTTACACCAATGTTAAAGTGTTGCATTGTAGATGTAAGCACTGCTTAAAATCGGTTAATACACACAAGTGCGTGTGCGCATGCACACACACACAAAAGCACATTCCATCATCTCTAAAAAGTTTATTGAAAGATACTGATTTACAGGCTGCTATATTGTCATCCTGCATTTTTGGTGGCATTCACAGGGTATTTCTGGGACCATTCATTAAGAAGCTCAGCAAAATAGTCACCAACTCTAACATGATTATGTAGCAAATAACAGAAATTGCTGTAGTTAATTTCAGGTTTCTCAGAGCTTTACCAGATGTGGTACTGTCTTCTTTGATGGGACAAATAGCTAGTGTTTCTTGTTCTGTTTAGCCTTATTATGGAAAAACGGTAACAACTGCAACTGTGGCCATATTCTTTATTTTCTATCATGGAATGTTATCAACATGAACATGCACAACTACTGTAAGAATTTCAGAACTGTAAGATATGAGGTTCTCGCAGCAGTGTTAGGAAGATTCAAATTTTCTGGGATATGCCACATAGGTTGGTAAATAGTTACCGACATTTCAAAAGAGTTTGCTGCCACCATCTTCAGGGTTGATCCTGACTGTACTCATTTAACTGTAATTATTTTAATTATTCATGCCATAGTTATGTGTTGTTTCAGCTCCTCTCAATGCCAGAATACCAGAAAAGTCTCAGGATTTCTGTCTTCATAAGCATGGATGATGAAATACAAACTGATAAAATTATACAAAATATTTTTCAGTCCAGGAAAACTTGCTTTATCCCAAGGTATGAAAATGTGTGCAATGTAGCAACAGTACCTACATGCCAGTTCAAAACACAACAAAGAATGTACATAAAATTAAACCTCTTTGTTAGCTAATGAATTCTTCAGAAGAACAGTAGCTTTCATGATGGGGTCCAAACCATAATCATAAGCTTGTGTACTATAAAGTTGTAAGTATCAACATCTTTTCATTCATATTCATTTAATTGGTCTTCCCATAAGTATTGCAAGATAAATTAAATGAGTTGCTAAAAAGACCCTGTGGTACATGGACATAATATTTAAGATAACTTTGTACATAAGTTCAGAGGACAGTAATGTAAACAGCCAACTAGATGCAACAATAACAAATTTTATTGATAATTACAATCAGCTTGACATGTTTCGGGCAATAGTTTCGCCCATCCTCAGGAGCACTAGACTGTGTTTTAGCTTGTGGTATAATGCACCGACGATGTTCCCTGCTGATGACAAGGATGAGGCTCCATCTTATTCTTGTCACCTGCAGGCAGCATCACCAGCTGCATTATACCACAAGCTGTAAACACAGTCTAATGCTCCTGAGGATGGGCAAAACTATCGCCTGAAACATGTTGAGCTGATTGTAATTATCAGTAAAATTTGTTATTGTTGCATCTAGTTGGCTGTTTATATTATTGTATCAATGATGCACGGTCACACAAACATCGAAGTCAAGAGGAGTTGGATACTGTGACCAATAAGGTCTTTCTGCCTTTCAGGATATCTTACAGCGGTGTTTATCCATTTAACAGAAAGTGACTTGCACATCATAATTAAGACCAGCCTTCTACTAGCAAATATTACTTTGACAAGACTCTGACAACTGTGTGCAGTTTCTATTTGTTTATCCATATTTTTGGTTGGGGAGGTTCTAAAATTTGAAAGGTGTCAACTTCTAAGTAACACAGCATAGAAGCCTCTTTAAAGTCTCATCTTTCTCATTTGATAACAGCCTAAATAAGTTTACAGTTACAGGTTCAGTTGATACTAAATTATCTTGTGTTTAGATACAAACAAAATGGTTCTGAGATGGATATGGTACGGCTGTATTCACTTCAGGACCTAGAGAATTTGCCTAGAACAAAATGGAACATCCCTCAACCGTTGGAGTCAGACGAAAGAGAAAATGCTCTGGATACAGGTTGATATAAGATATTCTTCAACTGATCAAAGATATAAAATGGGAGCCTGAGAATCTCAAGTTCATGTAGTTAATTAGTAAGATGGAAGGTTATGAAAATGGGTGTTGGAGGGAACTGGCTCAGGACTGTGAACAATGGCAGGCTTTGATATTGGTGATGATGAACTTTTGGTTCTGTTGCTAGATAATTAGTTAATTAGTAAGCTGGGTCTCAGGGAAATAGATTGTGAGATGGGTTGTGGATGGAACTGCCGTATGGTTATGTTAAATTTAAGCACTGATATTACCAGTGCTGAACTTGGTGTTCTGGTATTAGATAGTCATATTCTGTTGGTAGTAGTCAGTACGTTGTGCAGAGACAAGGCCTATGGCCAATTATTAGGCTATTTTGGAACGCTATATCAACTGCACCATCCTGATGAGTGAAGAAATAATTAATGTGTGCAGTGATCAGTAAATTACAGGTCAGTACTAACCGTCTGTTAATTTATTAGAGTGCTATGTCAAGTGGAAGTTTTATACAAAAATGTCAAAACACAGAATTGTGTACGATGACGTAGAAGGAAATGAGATTATCCCTATCTATTTACAGTACTTCTTGTACAGCAGTAAAGTAAGTGAAGCCAATGCACAGTTACAAAGTGTTGTTCTCACGATGTGCCATGAAATCAATCGAGAACTCGGTGATTATATAATGACTGCAGCTTGGGAATTGAGTAAATATGTGGCCTTATTTCCTTGTTCCCTATTTTACTGTGATTCAGATAGTATGCACCATCACTACGTGCATTGCCAATTAACTCTAGGAGCGCTGACTGCAATTAAACTGCAAGTGACTAGGGCTGTGTTTTTGTGGAGGGAATATGGAAAATCTTGAAATCTAAAAAAAATTATGTGAAGAATTTTGATGTCAACTTCCCTTTTTATAAGAAGTACTAAACTAATGGTTATTAAATTAAGTTTGTGCAGTGTTAATATATACAGCATGTGCAGGCCTGTATGTTTATCATCTCTCTGTGTAAAACTTCCACATGTGTATTTACATTAATTTACATTTTGTCAATTATCGCCTTCAAAATGACAAATCAAAAAAATGTTGTGCTGCCACCATATTAGTTTTATATGATACAATAAAAAACCTGAAATTCATCTAAATAATATTTAAAATTTAGTTATTACCTCAGAGAAAACACACTGCATCCGCATGATGAAGACAAATCCTTTAACTTTTTAAAGCCCAGTGGTTACTGTGCTGTAACATTAAAAGAGGCTCTTTATTTTGACCATGGAGTATTTCTGCATGTCTCATATATTTCTCAGATAAACATTGATTATTTCACAATACAATATTGACTGGTCCTTGTAATGGAAATGTGAGAGAATAACTGAATTTTAAATATTGTTTAATGAATTTCAGGTTTCAAGGAGTTAATGCTGTTCAGACAAACAACTGTTTATTATTGTATAAATCATTACACATGAATACAATGTGCATGTAAAATTCAGGGTTCTTGATGGTTAAAGCAGATGGTTCACAGATCTGTATTGCCACTGTTCTCTAAAGAGCAAATGAAAAGTTTAGGCCCAACTTTTTTTTCAAAAATCTCTTTCCACCCATGCTGCAGGAGGTCTGGATTTTATCGTGGTACCAGGACTGGCCTTCACAGTGAATGGCCACAGGTTGGGCCGAGGCAAGGGCTACTATGACGTGTTCCTGGACAAATGCCGCAAAATCCAGGGCACACCACCCCTCACAGTGGGACTAGCCTTTAGTCAGCAGGTGGTTCCATCTGTCCCCACAGACAAGGATGACATCTGTGTTGATCATGTACTCTATAGCACATGAATTGTATGTATGTGAAACTTGGTAATTGAGTGACTGGGGAGTACAGACAGATAATAAGTGGCTTTATAATTTCTTGACTACTACTTTTTCTTCTTCAACTGTGTGGATTATTTCATCTTCCCTGTTCCTGTTCAGAATTAACACTGAAAGAGTCAATCCTAGACATTCATCAAGATTCCTTGGATGTAAGTTTTCAGTCAGATTCAGATGATATTGTGGACTTTGGGATTTTGTCATGGTGTAGTCTGGTAGGTGAGTGCCATTGTTTCAGAGGGACTTACTACCTTCCATGAATCTTTCTCATTGGATATATGACCCTTGAAGATGAGGCCACTATTTGGTCTCAGGATATTGGACATCATGCACCCAATGAGAGCGAAATATCCCAGAGGAATGGAGACCTTAACAGCTCTTCAGGTAGTCAAGAAATTCTCCGCTTTTTGTGAAAACCGAAGATTTATTACCGCATTATAATAGTTGCCCAGTTGCCTCTATCCTCCCGTGCTACATTAATTCATTTCACTATTACCCCTCCATCTACTCCTGAGTCTGTCAGGTGATTTAATATATTCAGGTCTTCCGACAGAAACCCCGTGTGCATATCTCTACTCCCCAATACGTACCGCATGCACCGTCCAATTCTCCGCGATTTCATCCCCGTAGTAACAGGATGAGGGGTAGGCCCATAAATTACGAGCTCCCCATTACGAAGTTTTCTCCAGCCTCTTGTTACCTCCTTCCTGTTGGGACCAAATACTTTCCACAGCACCCTATTTTCAAACACACTTAGACTCTGTTTTTACCTTCATGCAACAGACCAAATTACACACGACGCAAAAGAGGCAAAATTACATGTGTTATTTTGGTATCATCCGTTTTGTTTTTAGTCGGTGTCTATATTTATTGCCAGATATAACACAAATTTTAGAACATTATACATTCAGTTGTTATCTGATGTCTTTCAGGATTACAGTAATTAAAATATGTTACTGAAGTATAGCTTTCTGCAGAGGGAAGGTAAGGGAAGTGAAGGCAAGTTCTTTTTTATTCTTGGGAAAGCGGCGGGAAATCTACAGAAATAAATGTTGAGATTTGAGGTTCTTACATCGGTGTGTTTGAAGAGTCAAGTCTTCTGACCCATGACGCCTTGTAGATCTGCAGTTGCCGGCTTTCCGGAGAGCTACCTGCAACTATCTTCTGGAGATCCGAAACAGCATTAACTACACTAATCGATACACATACTTACTTACTTACTTACTTACTTACTTACTACATGGTGCAGAGTCCCTCTTGGGAATCTAACTGGTTTGCAGCTAGTCAAGAAATTCCCCGCATTTTACGGAACCTAAAGGTTCATTACCGCACTCACAAGCGTCCGCCACCTGTCTCTATCCTGGGCCCTCCCAGTCCAGTCCATATACCCACATCCCACCTCCTGGAGATCCATCCTAATATTATCCACCCATCTGCGCCTAGGCCTCCCCAGTGGTCTCTTTCCATCCGGCTTCCCCACCAAGACCCTATACACCCCCCTCTTCTCACCCATACGCGCCACATGCCGAGCCCATCTCATTCTTCTCGATTTTATCACCCGCACAATATTGGATGAGGAGTACAAATCATTTAGCTCCTCGTTATGCAATCTCCTCCATTCCATAATTTCCCCAAATACCTTAATCTTCGAAATAAATAATGTTATAATTTATTTGTCCGTTATCATTTATAACGTTTAGTGCGTTAAATAAATAACTTTCATAAAATTCACATACTCGGTCGTAAGGTCGGTTAACGTTCTTGGCCATTCACTCCCGCTGCATTCTGAAACTTTCGCAATGTTAATATCTCCAAGCATTAAACATAACAGCTATACAAAGTAAAAGGTACTTGTTAGTAGGAATTAACTGTTATTGGCGTAGTTATAAACTGGCACCTCGAGAGGGAAATAATGAATGTAATACACATCTAATTACATTCATCAGACACGAATCAGTAAGTGCTGACGAAACTAGACGCAGTGTCACAAAACGTTTAGACTCCTAGGAACGACTCAACAAAATGCACGTCATGTCCATAGTGAGATTAATACAAAAAAGACATGTCATTAGGTTTAATAATTTACTATGGCTGGGTCTGTGTTATAACTACCAGCGTTGTTTTGATGTTTTTACAGTAAGGGGATGAGAGCTATGTAGCTGAACATTAATACACATTAGGTAATTGCTTTCATTCACAACAAACATATCTAAAAATAACTGTTTATTCTTAAGTCGCGTACATGGTGATTTGTGAACCGTATTACAGGGCTTATATGTTTATCAAATTGCTATTTGCGTCATTAGCAAGAGACGTATGATTATATTCCGTCTAAATACAACTTTATTTTTAAAGGTTAAGAACAGCTACACGTTTCGGCTAGCTAAAGTAGTCATTATCAGGCTGACCGTTAAGAAAATTTATAGTTACAATTAATAGTTTGAGATTTCATACAACAAAAGTTATATTATGTTATGTATATAAACATGTAAAGAATATGCAGCTTGAGGCGTAATAAGGTATCAAGTTAA
>Ga0131853_10010943_pt1 | contig 16583 bp, 13 predicted proteins | sample TergutLab28metaG_FD_92764 | JGI IMG/M metagenome (GOLD analysis project Ga0131853, IMG submission 92764) | Labiotermes labralis P1 segment gut microbial communities from Petit-Saut dam, French Guiana - Lab288 P1 (version 2) (version 2) | ecosystem: Host-associated > Arthropoda: Insects >...
GACAAATTTCATCCCACTCTGCATCCAATAAAACCCAGTTACGGTGGCTTATTCCAGGCAAAATATTAAAAGAGATAAGCGAACCTTCAGGTCTGAGAAGGTAAATATCCAACAGCGCGTCTCCTCTTGTGGGGCCCCTTACTACCCCAGTATAACCATTATCCCAAACTACGTTGTTCACAATCGTCTGAAATCCGCTCGCTATTTCCGCATCCCCTTTCCAGTCAGCCTGAGGTCAATTCAAGTCACCGCCTATAATGCTTCTCTTCGTTAGATTTCGCGTAGGTAAGGTACGGACTGCTAATCTTCCAGTAGCCAACAGGTCCTCATTTGGAGCTCGGTAAATACCTATAATTTCCCACGTATATTTATGATCTATTCCTTTCACTTCGACTGCGATCATCTCAAAATCATCATCTACCCATAACTCCGCAGAGACAATGATAGTTTTAACACAGATAACCCCCCCCTCCACCTCCACGGTAGACCGATCCATTCTGGAAATTGTAAAATCAGCCCTGAAGACTTCAGCATTGTTAATATCCTCCTTAAGCCATTATTCCGTGCCTATAACAACAACGGGATTGTACGTGTTAACTAAATTTCAGAATTCTAATGCCGTATTACAAACACTCCTACAGTTATCCTGCAGCACAACTAGCGACTTACCTTCTATCCTGTATGCAGATGCCTCAGCTATAGATTTAACCCCTGACCCAAATCCCACTTTCCTACTCATCAAGATTCTAGTCACTGGTCCATCTTCTTCACATGAAGTCTTCTGTTTCCCTGGTATCCCTCGTTCTGTGATTTGCACTTACCAAAATTTGTCACGTCTTACTCCCTGCTACGTTACTTACGTGGTTATATTTTGGAAAATTTCAGGGAGAAGAGCTGCATAAGTTTAGTCGTGTTTGTCTGTCTGCATGCAACTCAAGTTTGATACTGCGGCGGCAAAATGTTTCTGAGCACGCCATGAAGGTACAGTCGCTGTACCGACTGAGCTGTTGCCTCCCGATTAGGGCAACCCGCGTAACAACGAAAAACTCAGTGAACAGGCAAGTCTGTGCACATATCGCTCATTATTTGTTATATAGAAACTGTTGCGATGCCAACGCTGCAGCGGGAAATAAAACACAGGAGTATTCCATTACACAATGCATTTTGTTTAAGGTTTAAAGGTTAACAACTTAGAAATAACGATTGGTCTAAATTTTTTAGTATATGATGCAGGCACAGTTCCTCATCCTCCTCCTCATTCACATGCTAATAATATCGGGCAGTGAATATGCAGAGCATATTATAATGCGTATGTTACGAACATGCAGTCATGACACTTTGTGCAGCCAAAACAGAATCACAGTTACGTGTCCCAGCTGTTCCGTCAGAAGCCAAAATTATCAAAGCGGTTAAGACATTTTCGACATTTTAGGAAAACTGAAAGTTCATGACACTGATCACAATAGCCCGTCACTTGTACCTCGAGATATATAAAGCCCGTCCACAACCCCTGACACTTTTTCACTAACAAACATTTTAATAGTATTCTCCGATTTAAGTCTACAATTTCCCAATGGTTTTGTTATGCAGCCTTAGAGTTAAGAGCTTCCTCACATACACAATTCCTGGTACATGCCCCGCCCAAATTATTCTACTCAAATTAATCACAACAGATTGCCAGAACTTATTGAGCCGTCAAGATGAAAGCAGTACATTCGAGTTGCATCATATACCAGAATAACGGAAACCTGCCACACCAGTAACTGGTGAAGATGTCACTATGCTGCGTCATACCCCAGAATAACGGAAACCTGCCACACCACTAACTGGTAAAAATGTCAGTATGCTGCGTCATATTCCAGAATAACGGAACACTGCCAGATCAGTAAATGGTGAAGATGTCACTACGCTGCGTCATATCCCAGAATAACACGACTTTGCCCTAACAATAACTGGTGAAGACGTCACTAGGCTGCGTCAAATCCCAGAATAACGGAACCCTGCCAGAACAGTAACTGGTGAAGATGCAAATTTGCTGCGTCATATCCCAGGATAACGGAAGCCTGCCACAACAATAACTGGTGAATATGCCACTATGCTGCGTCATATCAAAGAATAACGGAACCCTGCCAGACAAGTAACTGGTGAAGATGTCACTATGCTGCGTCATATCACAGAATAACGGAAACCTGCCAGAGCAGTAACTGGTGAAAATGTCAATTTGATGCGTCATATCACGGAATGACAGAAACCTGCCAGAACAGTAACTGGTGAAGATGTCACTATGCTGCGTCATATCACAGAATAACGGAAACCTGCCAGAGCAGTAACTGGTGAAAATGTCAATTTGATGCGTCATATCACGGAATGACAGAAATCTGCCAGAACAGTAACTGGTGAAGATGTCACTACGCTGCGTCATATCCAAGAATAACGGAACTCTGCCACACCAGTAACTGGTGAAGATGTCAATATGCTGGCATATCAAAGAATAACGGAACCCTGCTAGAGCAGTAACTGGTGAAGATGTCACTATGCTGCGTCATATCACAGAATAACGGAAATCTGCCAGATCAGTAACTGGTGAATATGTCACATTGCTGCGTCATATCCCAGAATAACGGAACCCTGCCACAACAATAACTGGTGAAGAAGCTACTATGCTGCGTCATATCAAAGAATAACGGAACCCTGCTAGAGCAGTAACTGGTGAAGATGTCACTATGCTGCGTTATATCACAGAATAACGGAAAGCTGCCAGATCAGTAACTGGTGAAGATGTAACTTTGCTGCGTCATATCCCAGAATAACGGAACCCTGCCACAACAATAATCGTGAAGATGCCACTATGCTGCGTCATATCACAGAATAACGGAATTCTAGTAGACCACTAACTGGTGACGATGTCACTATGCTGCGTCATATCACAGAATAACGGAACGCTGCCAGATCAGTAACTGGTGAAGATGTCACATTGCTGCGTCATATCCCAGAATAATGGAACCCTGCCACAACAATAAGTGGTGAAGATGCCACTATGCTGCGTCATATCACAGAATAACAGAACACTGATAGACCAGTAACTTGTGAAGATGTCACTATGTTGCGTCATATCACAGAATAAGGGAACTCTGCCAGAACAATAAGTGGTGAAAATGTCAATTTGCTGCGTCAAATCCCAGAATAATGGAACCCTGCCACAACGATAACTGGTGAAGATGCCACTGCGTTGCGACATATCCCAGAATAACGGAACGCTGCCACAAAAATAACTGGTGAATTTGCAATTAGGCTGCGTCATAACACAGAATAACTTAAAGCTGCCACACCAGTAACTGGTGAAGATATAACTATGCTTCGTCATATCCTAGAATTACCGAAACCTGCCACAACATTAACTGGTGAAGATGTCAATTTGCTGCGTCATATCCCAGAATAACGGAATCCTGCCACAACAATAACTTGTGAAGATGCCACTATGATATGTCATATCACAGAATAATGGAACACTCCCACAATAGTAACAGGTGAAGATGTCATTATGCTGCGTCATATCACAGAATAACGGAACCCTGCCAGACCAGTAACTGGTGAAGAGGTCACTATGCCGCGACGTATCACAGAATAACGGAACCCTACCATCAGTGACTGGTGAAGATGTCACTATGCTGCGTTATATCACAGAATAACGGAATTCTGCCACACCAGTAACGGGTGAAGATTTCACTACGCTGCGTCAGATCACATAAAACGGAACTCTGCCAGTTCAGTAACGGGTGAAGATGTCACATGGCTGCGTCATATCCCAGAATAACGAAACTCTGCCACAAAAATGACCGGTAAAGATGACACTATGGTGCGTCATATCCCAAAATAACTGAGCCCTGCCACAAGAATAACTGGTGAAGATGTCAGTACGCTGCGTCATATCCCAGAATAACGCAACCCTACAATTAACAATAACTGGTGAAGATGCCACATTGCTGCTTCATATCACAGAATAACGGAACCCTGGCACAACAAGTAACTGGTGAATATGTCACTATGCTGCGTCATATCCAAGAACAACGGAAACCTGTCAGAGCATTAAATAGTGAAGATGTCACTTTGCTGCGTCATATCCCAGAATAACGGAACCCTGCCACAAAAATAACTGGTGAATTTGCCATTATGATGCATCATATCACAGAATAACGGAACCCTGCCAGACCAGTAACTGGTGAAGATGTCACATTGCTGCGTCATATCCCAGAATAACGGAACCCTGCCATATTAGTAACTGGTGAAGATGTCACTATGCTGATTCATATCACAGAATAACGCAACACTGCCACAACACTAGCTGGTGAAAAAGTAATTATGATGCTTCATATCCCAGAATAAGGGAACCCTGCCAGACCAGCAACTGTTGAAGATGCCACTAGGCTGCGTCATATCCCAGAATAACGGAATCCTGCCATATTAGTAACTGGTGAAGATGTCACTATGCTGCGTCATATCACATAATAACGGAACCCTGCCACATGAGTAACTGGTGAAGATGTCACTATGCTGCGTCATATCACAGAATAACGGAAACCTGGAACAAAAATAACTGGAGAAAATGACATTATGCTGCGTCATATCACAGAATATCGGATCCCTGCCAGAGCATTAATTGGTGAAGATGTCACTTTGCTGCTTCATATCACAGAATAACGGAACCCTGCCAGGCCAGTAAGTGGAGAAGATGTCACTTTGCTGCGTCATATCCCAGAATAACGGTAACATGCCACAAAAATAACTGGTGAAGATGCCATTATGCTGCGTCATATCACAGAATAACGGGATCCTGCTAGACCAGTAACTGGTGAAGATATCACTATGCTGCGTAATATCCCAGAATAACGGAATCCTGCCACAAAAATAACTGGTGAAGATGCCAATATGCTGCGTCATATCCTAGAATAACGGAACCCTGCCACAACAATAACTGGTGAAGATGCAAATATGCGGTGTCATATCACAAAATAAAGGAATTCTGCCACACCAGTAACTGGTGAAGATGTCACTATGCTGCGTCATATCACAGAATAACAGAACCTGCCACACCAGTAACTGCTGACGATGTCACTATGGTGCGTCATATCCCAGAGTAACGGAACCCTGCCAGAAAAATAACTTGTGAAGATGCCACTATGCTGCGTCATATCCCAGAATAACGGAACCCTGCCAACACAATAACTGGTGAAGATGCAAATATGCTGCGTTTTATCACAGAATAACGCAACCCTGCCAGAAGAGTAACTGTTGAAAATGTCACTATGCTGCTTCATATCTCAGAACAACGGGACCCTGTCAGACTAGTAACTGGTGAATATGTCACTTTGCTGCATCATATCCCAGAATAACGGAACCCTGCCACAAAAATAACCTGTGAAGATGCCATTATGATGCGTCATATCACAGAATGACGGAAACCTGCCACACCAGTAACTGGTGAAAATGTCACAATGGCACGTCATATCTCAGAATATCGGAACCCTGCCACAGCAGAAACTGGTGAAATTGTCACTTTGCTGTGTCATATCCTAGAATAACGGAACCCTGCCACAACAATAACTGTGGAAGATGCCACTAGGCTGCGTCATATCACAGAATAACGGAAAACTGCCAGACCAGTAATTGGTGAAGATGTCACTATGCTGCTTCATATCACGGAATAACGGAATCCTGCCAACCTGTAACTGGTGAAGATGTCACTCTGCTGCGTCATATCACTGAATAACAGAACCCTGCCACAGCAGTAACTGGTGAAGATGTCACTATGCTGCGTCATATCACAGAGTAAAGGAACCCTGCCAGAGCAGTAACTGGTGAAGATGTCACTAGGCTGCGTCATATCACAGAATAACGGAACCCTGCAACACGAGTAACTTGTGAAGATGCCACTATGCTGCGTCATATCACAGAATAACGGAACGCTGCCACACCAGTAACTGGTGAAGATGTCACTATGCTGCGTTATATCACAGATTAACAGACCCTGCCACACCAGTAACTGCTGAAGATGTCACTATGGTGCGTCATATTCCAGAATAACGGAACCCTGCCACAAAAATAACTTGTGAAGATGCCACTATGCTGCGTCATATCCCAGAATAACGGAACCCTGCCCCAACAATAACTGGTGAAGATGCCACTATGATACGTCATATCACAGGATAACGGAACCGTGCCGCACCAGTAACTGGGGACGATGTCACTTTGCTGCGTCATATCCCAGAATAAGGGAACCCTGCCAGACCAGTAACTGGTGAAGATGTCAGTTTGCTGCGTCATATCCCAGAATAACGGAACCCTGCCACAACAATAACAGTTGAAAATGCCACTATGCTTCGTCATGTCACAGAAAAACGGAACCCCGCCACACTGGTACCTAGTGAAGATTTCACTATACTGCGTCATATCCCAGAATAACGGAACCCTGCCAGACCATTAACAGTTGCAGATGTCACTCTGCTGCGTCATATCCCATATTAACGGAACCCTGCCACAACAATAACTGGTGAAAATGCCACTATGGTGCGTCATATCACAGAATAACGGAACCCTGCCAGACCAGTAACTGGTAAATATGTCACTATGCTGCGTTATATCACAGAATAACGGAACCCTGCCTGACCAGTATCTGGTGAAGATGTCACTATGCTGCTTCATATTCCACAATAACGGAACCATGCCACAACAATAACTGGTGATGATGCCACTATGGTGCGTTATATCCCAGAATAACGGAACCCTTCCACAACTGTAACTGGTGAAGATGTCACTATGCTGCGTCATATCCCATAATAACGGAACCCTGCTACACCAGTAACTGGTGAAGATGCCACTATGGTGCGTCATATCCCAGTATAACGGAAACCTGCCAGACCAGTAAACGGTGAAGATTTTACAAAGCTCCTCTTTGTGCCGTTTCCTCTCCCTCTACGTCCCACCATTTCCTCAGCGCCCTGTTTTCAAACATCCTCGGTCTATGTCTTACCTTAAGATAATGAGCGAAGTGCCACACCCAAACAATTCATGTCAGTAACGGAGCACGTCATCTTGCGCTCCGGCCCATTAGCTTAGCACTTGGGCCGGAGGTGCCTGGCAAGGCGAAGAAAAACAAAAAAGTTTGTATTAGAAAGCCACAAATTTAAGGACAGCGCTTCTAAAATTCCAGGCCCCCGAAGATTTAGGCACTAGTTTCCTCCGAAACGTGTGGAAGCATTCACCCGACAACACCGCGTCACCTCCGCCTGTGTTTAAAAGTTCTGCTGTTCGTAAAGCATCACAATTTTCCTACACGTGTTTAGTACGCAGGAACCGATGTTTGGAAAAAACCTACTGTCTCCATCTTCAAGGTAGATGTCTACATGACGTCACATCTGAACACACCGCAATATTAAGTCTGTTTGTGGCCTTCAGTCGTCATAAAAACACGTTGTAAATATTTTAGTTTTAAGTCGCGATTTGTGTCTATCGTGACTGAGCTACTCCGTGTTAGTCCTTATTTCGGCAAAGAAAATAGGCCAATTCTACAGTGTCCTTTTTATCGTGACCCTCGACAGCTGTGCGATACATGTCGTGCTGAGGAACATGACACCAGAGATAGCCTGTAGCTCACGGTATGAAACATTTCCGTATTCCCACCTCTCCCTTCGTGTGTTGTCCTTTGCACCTGGTGCACGGTGCGCGAGATATCGACCGGTACTGGCGGTCGGTCGGTCCGCGGCTGCTGGCAAATCGCAAAGTAGGCCACAAGGCGAGAGAGCGTCAACAATGTACTGTCTGAGGCTAACTGCAGATTCTGATGGCACGTTCTTTGCTAACTGATGTTTCAGAAAAACTTGTGAGAGAGGAACTGGAACTGGAAATAAAACTTGAAAGTCTGTAAGTATATAAAATATTGTCTCTTAGTTATATGCGAGTTACAGTAAGAAGCTAAAACATTGGATTAAATTACAATTACGAAATGGAGAATGGTGACGTCACAAAAAGATTAACAACTTCCAGCTTTGCCGATCCCGGTGACCGCGCAGTCTAAGGCGTGGGTCTGCGGTCGCTCGCTCACTGGGATTACGGGTTCGAATCCTGCCGGGTGCCTGGTTGTCAGTCTCTCGTGGGCGTTGTGTGTTGTCAGGTAGATGTCTCTGCGACGGACCGATCCGTCGTCAAGAGGGGTCCTACCGATTGTGGTGTGCCTGAGTATAATCTCAAAGTCTTAACAATGAGGTGGTCTGGACCCGAGTTCGGCCGTTGGGCTACAGGCAAGAGCTGCAGGCTGCAGACCGTGTAGAGCAACGTTTTGTTGCACAAGAGTCATTTGAAAATCCGCAAATCCTGCGCGGGCGGAAAACGATTGTTAACAGTAAACGTTTTGTCTCTTCAACAAAAAGTTGTAATTTATTAAGCGATTAAGGGATTAAAAGTTTGTTCATTAATTTTCAGTAGTGTCGCATTAATATTAATATAACAATTGAATGTACCATAATTTAATTTTTAAAATTTGCATTTCCTGGAGACTGGAAGGACGTCAATGCGAAGAGTTCCACGTTTCTTTGTGCCGATAGCTGTATTACGAAACATCCTAAATGCTGTCCTGATTGTCACCAGATTACACTGCAAACTGAGGGAGGAAGCGGAACGCCGGAGCTCGCCACTCCGTATTTTTCTAAAACCTCCCACTGAAAAGTTTCGAACGAAGTTAAAGAAAGTTTGCTAGAATTAATTGCGTCTGCTAAGTTCACCAGAGCACTCAAAATTGTCCTCCGTGCTGACGGCGAGGCGCGCGTTCCGTGTGTTTGCAGACTTTGGCTGGCTGGACGTAAGTGTGAATATGGTTTATTTGATAGCCACACAAGCGCACATTTGATAGACCTATACGTGCACATTTTAAATCGTTTATCTAGCTACAGAAACTATAATACTGGAAAGAACAAGGGCTATACATGTTGTGCATTGTACAGTTAGTCAACTCGTCGCTAGTGTGGAGATACGTCTAGAAGTGGAAGCTAATAGAACTAAGTACATACATACACACATACATACATTACATACGTACATACACACACGTCTCATGAACGCAACCGAGCACAACAGATACGTCACAAACCCTCTGAAAATGTGGCACAGTTCAAACATTTCCGAAAGACACTAACAAATTAACAAATCAAAATTATACGCATGAAGAAATTAATGAGCAGAATGAGTGGAGGGTGTGCCTGCTGCCATGCGGTCCACAGTACTTCCAGTTTGCTGTCTAAGAATTTAAATGTACATAGTGTACTGTCGCCTGCTGTTTTGTATGGGTGTGAAACTTGATCTGACAGTTTGAGGGAAGAGAATACAGTGCAGAGGGATATATCTGGGTGTGTCAGAGAGGAAGTGAAAAACGACTGGAGAAAATATCTTAGTGAGGAGCTTCATGACTTGTACTGCTCATCAAATGTTGATATTGTGGTGACGAAATCAAGGACGGATGGACGGGGAATGTGGCACTTAGGGGGTAGAAGAAAAATGCATATAGGTTTATGGTGGGGAAACTCGAAGGAAAGAGGCCACTGGGAATATGTCAGTGTAGATGGGGGGATAACATTAACGGCTCTAAACAAATATGCTGGGAGAACGTAGAGTGGATTCATCTGGCCCAGAACAGCAAAGAAGTGGCGGGCTGTTGTTTATACGGTAATGAACCCCTGGGTTACATAAAATGTGGGGAATTTGTTTTGTGTCTCAGAAACTATCAGCTTCTCAAGAACTCCGCTTCATGGAGTCCGTCAGTATGCATTACAGTGATACCAGGGTGGCCACAACGTGGCAGGCACAAGGTGCTGGCGAAATAACAGTCAGTAGTTTACATGCACAACAGGCTGACCGTAAACGATGTTTCGAAACACCTTGTACGGAGACTCACAACTACATGAAACTGGGTGAACAGAAGTAAGAAGCTACGAAATAATGTAAAAGTAATTCATTTTATTAATGCATGGCTCTTGTTTAAGTTGCCTACAAAATTGCGGCTGCCGAAAGTCGTCTAGCTGGCCACCCCTGTACTGTATCAGTCAGCAAGGTATGATAAATACCAGCATAAAAAAAAACAAATCGTTTCTGGTTATGCCTCCAACCTTCCTCGTTATATACGTAACCTTGCTCGCTTTGCACATGGCTGTTGACGTCACAGCCAGATGCGACATAGCAAGTGTTACCGCTGTACACACGTGTTGACAGGACGGCAGCAGCAGCAGTCTAGCGAGTAAGCCGGCAGCGAGGGCTACCGGAGTGGTGTCGAAACCTAACACACAGAGCTACCGTAGTTAAAACACAAAATATTAGGGCTGAAAATTCGAATCGCACTCCTCCTTTCCCATAATCGCACACTGTTTGCAACAGCCAACCTGCAGTAGAAATCTGTGCATTCTGTGTTTGGTCAGCGGTGCATAACACGTACATTTTTGTACAGCCTTAGGACACGCTGCATGATTTCGTTCTAAATGCAGTTTTGTTAATTTACTGGCAGAAAAGCTAAAAAAGCCGCGGCCGAAGACGTCCGGAAACAAGACGTGGAGGAATTGTCAGCCCGAGCTGTTGCCTTCAGCTCACACACTGCGACTAACTTGGCGACACTGCGAGAAAACGCTTCTAAACGTAACGAGGCTCTGTTAAAGGTAAGGGCCTCTGCACTCTCACACTTACGAACACTAACCACTTGTTTACAACACATTCTCGAAGCCATTTCCTGGAAACAGAATCCTTCAGGGGCTGGTAGTGGCTCAGCAGCTTGCAGAACTCACAGGCATATTCCCTTAACTTTGAAGACGTAAACGTCCCACGCTTGAGTCTGCATTCTAACAAGTAGACTGCCTGGTTACACAAGACTGGTCACAAGTTCAGTCGAAGTTTCATATGAAACCGTCTACAGCGTGCAGCTGCATAACACAAACGTTGCTGCATTAAGACGGGTTATCACCCAACGGCCGCTCGCCGCGTTCCTGACAGCCACCACTATCGTCTGTCAGGCTAAATAAATCAGTGCACGTCACCACACCCTATTTAAGATACACGCCAATGATGGCCTATCTACGCCTAGATCTAGCAAGTGGGCACTGCCTTTCCGCGTTTCCGACCAGAGTGTTTAAGCATCTCGCACCACTGTCACGCGTTTTACATATACGAGGGAGAGTCAAATGAAAACCTTAAAAGTGCGATAAAAATTCGAAACACAGCTCGATTGTCTTGTAAGTTGACAACAATGATACTCATGGTTTGAAGAGTGGCCGACAGGTGGCAGTACGATGCAGGAATGCAAAACGACGGCGCAGTAGTAGTGTAAAGATGGCGGCTCCGCTTGCAACATGCACCAAAGAAGAACAGCGGTCTGTCATCCGGTTTTTACGTAGTGAAGTGGTGAAATCCATCGAAATTCATCGACGAATGAAAGTTCAGAATGGTGATGCATGTCTGTTACTACAGCAAGTGTACGAGTGAACTAGGAAGTTCACGAACGGCTTTAGTTCTGTAACAGACTCTCCTCGACCCGGTCAGGCTCACCGAGTAGTGACATCAGAGACCATTGCAGCAGTTGAAGCCATCGTGAAGGAAAATCGCTGCGTAACAGTGAATGAAATAGCCGCGCATCTGGATATGGGTCATGGATCAGCACACAATATCGTCCATGATGTTCTGCAGTTCCATGAAGTGTCTGCAAGGTGGGTGCCACGCCAACTGACTGCAGAATTGAAAGAACGACATGTTGATGCCTGCCAGGAACTTTGAAGCAGGTGATGGCTTTCTAGGAAGAATTGTTACGGGAGATGGAACCTGGGTCCAATACCACCAGCCGGAAACCAAGAAAGCGAGCAATGAATGGCGCCATACCTCCTCACCAAAACCGAAAAAATTCCGCACACAACCATCTGCGGGAAAGGTTATGCTTTCTTTTGGGATGAACGAGGGGTGATTTTGCAGCACTACATGCCCAGGGGGAACACTGTGACCAGCGCTATGCAGATCTCCTAAAGAATCACCTGCGTCCTGCAATGAAGTCCAAACGACGTGGACGTCTCAGTACAGGTGTTTTGCTCCAACTTAATGCTCGGCCCCATACTGCCTGTCCAGCTGTTGCAACAATCCAAGACCTGTCCTTCGAGTGTCTTCCACATCCGCCGTACTCGCCCCCAGTGACTTTTATGTCTTTGGACCGCTCAAAGAGGTGATGGGAGGCAATTCTCTCAGGACCGACGAAGAGGTGAAGCAGGCGCAGCACGACTGACTGCGCTCTCAGCCAAAATAATTTTTTTTCTAGAGATATCCATGCACTTCCGAAGCGCTGCAACACTTGTATGGAACGCAATGGAGAGTACATAGAAAAATTAAGTCATTGTGTGCCTTTTTGTTCAATAAATTACGAGATAACAAATATTTTAGGTTTGCATTCGACTCTCCCTCGTGCTGTCCAATCTGTTCTCGTTGATTTCTTTAGCAAAATGTACGGCTGATTCGATACCCAACAAGACACAATGTCCGAGAAGAACATTTTGTTAGTCGCCACATCTTCAATGCATTCCACCTGACACAACAATTTTGACAAAATTAAGGTTTAAAAATTCGGATCCACACACACCCACCAGTCGATTCTGTTGTTGCTGAAACAAACGCACGTGCCTCTGCACCTTCTTGAAGTCTTGATCACAGTCGGTGCTCCATCACCAGCTCTGCTTCGCAACACACAAGATAGTGACACACACACATACAAAAACTGGAATGTGCAAAAGTCCCTCCGGCAATGCAAATTTACATGAACTGCAGCTGTTGAAAACCAACGCAGCAAATCAGCTAATGGCCAGACGTGTTGCTGAAGGTAAACACGTTGCGAGCCATCACTAACAACTTAACGTGTACACCTTCAACAACATATTGGCGAAATAAGATCTTGGGCGTCTTGTAGTGTAATATGGTACTCTGAGTTCCTAATGCGATAAATACTGTTCTAAGATGTGACGCCGTACATACCGGTAGCTAGTAACACAACAAAACACACCTACCAGACTACACGGCTTCATAGCCCACAGGACCTCAATACGAAGCTTGACCGCCACAACACTGGCTGATGTCACGGACTGGCTCAAGTGAGTTTTATCCGGGCTGTAGACTCAAATTATGGTCGAATTCTGGTCTTTTGCATCGTGCATTAAAACTTTGTTGCAACGTATCGGAAGAAAGTATTGCTTCCAGCTTCAGGGTGACTTAATCTAGTCAGGTTGATGTTGAAGTAGTTGGGAGGAAAATACGTGTCGGATATATGGGAAGGAAGGAGAATATTTTGGCCAATTAGAGGCATGGAAGGGGAAACAAGAGACAGGATTTGGGCCAATTAATGGACACAGTCCTTCCCAACTTGTTCAGCAGCTGTCTGAACCAGACTGTCATAGCAGGATGGAGGCAGTTTTTTCCCCTGAAACACTGACACCAAACGTGTTAACTGTAAGTTCCCTGACTACAGGAACTGCAGGTGCAGTCAGCCAAACTGAGATCCAGGACGTGCTTCTGTCCCACCGAACTGCAAGTGAACAAACTGCAGGCACATTATGTGAAGGCGAGGACAGCACTTTTCACAGGTCAGTAGCCTGACTTTTGTGTCCAGCAGTGATTAATAATAACCTCAGTAACATTTAAAAATCCAGTGCATACCATGCAGTAAACATGCTCTATTTCAGTAATAAAACCCCATCAGTTGATGTGGTAGAAAAAATAATCACCATGCCATTGAGGCACACTGGGGGCAAGGCAGTGCAGAGCAGAATCCTCGAAGTCTCTGCTTTGGAAACCTTGAACATCACAAAACCAAATGCCTAAAGCCCCTGCAGTTAATGGTCCGCTCACTTACGTTTCCTCACATGACAATATAAAACTGAAAATAATAAAGCTCTCTCTATCATGTCACTGACAGTTCATAGTGCAAGAAAATGATGTCTGCAGCAGATGCCAGCCCCCCGCTGGACTTCTCATTCCGCAATTTGACTTCTGTGAAGGACCTTGGCAGTACAAAACCAAGATACAGTGTGAAGCGGTATCGCAAGTCTGCTTCTGGCCTCTACGACTGTCATGCAATCCGTCTCAACAATAACCACCTCATGTCCATACGCGGCATTCATGCCACCTTGTATCAGGTTTGGAAATTACTGATTTTTGCAGTGAAACTTTCCATAAGATTCTCACAACAGTCAGTACTGAGTACGTGTTGTGCACTCTGGGAGATGAATGTGAAGTTCTACATGTGCATACATACATATGTTCACACACACACACACACATAAAATACATTTCTATTACAAAGCATTGCATGGATCCAAATGTTGTCACAGCACGAACAGGATGTGGAACAAGTTATGAACAATTCAAAGTGTACTGAACTGACACAATACAAAATATTATAAGGACAACATATGAAGTGTTCAAATGTTTCATTAAATCCATTATACTGTTAAGTTTCACAACTGCTGGTCTTAGTAATGTTTATGTTCTGAGGACATATGTGAGATGCACATACTGTACACTTATAATGTTAAGTTATACAACTGCCCACATTATTGTGCTACTGCAGGTAATGGAGCAGCCTGAACACTTGACATGGCTTGACCTATCGTTCAACAAACTGACAACGATTTCTACAGAGTTGGCAGAATTCTCCAGCTTGAAAATTATGTACCTTCATGGAAATATGCTTAAGGAACTTGGCAAAGTTCTACAGATTTTAAGATGTCTTCCAAAACTGTACAGCCTTACACTGCATGGCAATCCTCTGGAGGAGCACAAGAGGTATCGCATGAAAATCCTGAACAGCTTACCGCAGCTACGATCCCTGGACTTCACCAACGTGACTGTGTCTGATAAACTACATCTGAAGAACAAGGTTAAAAAGACAAGCTCCTCTGCAACATAGCATTTCTTCAATCACACATCCTGTCTTCAATAATGTCCCATATGAGGCATGTTAAATATGTAAGGTTCCCTACCCTGAAACACCTGTAGTGTGAGATTAATGCAAATGTCACTATAGTCAGTCAGATGCTATGGGATGGGATAAGTTGATATGCAATGGCAACAACACCAGGTACTTGTTCTAGCAAACATACTGTGTATTGGGCTATGGGACATCATGCATTTTTGGTCTCTGTTCCTGTGGGCAGTAAATCAGAGCCATATTCCAGTAGAACAGAGACCTCAAGACTGTAGTGTTAGCTACTGTGTACAAGTAACACCTATTTCCCCTATAAAAATTCACCACCAAGTGACACACATGTTTATGGTGATGACATGCCAAAAGTGCAATATGTCACAAAATTATGCAGCAAGTTTAAGAATAGACAAACGAAAAGCAATGGTCATAGCAGTCCATCCAGCACATCAAGGATGTACGTGAACACAGAACGAGAGCAGGTACTGCTTTTGCAGAACTGAAAGAGTCACAATATATCTGGGAGTCAGACTCCACAATAATAAGGAAGTGAAATGGTTTCGAACGTAACAGCCTGACTTAAGGTCATGACAGAAATGCTGGACTTTAGCCAAAACAGAACAAATGCATCGAGGGCTCATCAGTTCTGTTGAGAAATGATTATATTACAAGCAACATTCTAATGACTCCTCACGTGAATTTTGTGGTACAGGGAACTTTACTTGTTGAACATTCTTCACATTACTGCATCATATCTTGAAGCTGAAGAGAACCACATTTTCAGAAACAGATTACGCTGTTTAGCTACACCAGATATACTTATCGCATTGCACTTATTATAAAAGAAGGCCTACAATATAAGCAAATCCACTCAATCTCACCTAATACCTCAAACAAGTAGGCCAACTCCCCATACTCTGTGAACTGAATTTCACAAATCTGTAATGAAGATGCAGGAGTACGTCAATTGTGTGAATATGTTGCCATTCAACTGAATTTTGTATCATTTAAAGCAATGGTACCCTACCTGCAGGGTAACCTGTGTGTCAGGAATGATTGATGGGATAGAAATATGGAAAATAAATGGTGAGGGGAAATTACAGATAATATGCAGGAGAATGCTGAGGTAACCACCAAGTACAGTAAATGGTGCAGCAGAATACAGACTTGGTAGAAGAACAAAACACTGGTGAATCAATTCCTTTATACAACATAGCATGTGACACTTCCCCTCAACATGCATGCATATAAGATGAAATTTGTATCAATCCAAAAGATTTGTTTACATTTGCATGCAGTACTGTACGTTAATTCATAGAGGGCAAACCAAGCATTTAAAAAAATTTCATGTATATACTTCGATCCAATTTTTCTTTTATAATAATACATCACATTTAACATTTGATGTTCTTGTTAGAACATTACAACCATTTACAGATCTTGGCTCCACACACACACACACACACACACAAAAAAAAAAAAAAAAAAAAAAAAAAAAAAATTTTTTTTTAAAATTTTTTTTTGTTTTTTTTTTTTTGTTTGGGGGTTTTGGGGGGGGGGGTAAAAAAAAAAGAAAAATTCCCACGCCCCCCCACAAAAAAAA
>Ga0131853_10010944_pt1 | contig 16583 bp, 12 predicted proteins | sample TergutLab28metaG_FD_92764 | JGI IMG/M metagenome (GOLD analysis project Ga0131853, IMG submission 92764) | Labiotermes labralis P1 segment gut microbial communities from Petit-Saut dam, French Guiana - Lab288 P1 (version 2) (version 2) | ecosystem: Host-associated > Arthropoda: Insects >...
CCCCGGCACGCCGAAGGGCGCCCGCACCACGGATTGGCGGGCGCCCTTCGGCTCACTGCTGCGTGCCGCTGTCCTTCGTCAGGACGCGGCGGCCTTCTCGGCCGGAGCCGGCGTGGCCGCCGGAGCCGCGGCCCCGGCCGCCTGGGCCGGGATCGGCCGCGCGGCCTCGTAGAACTCCTCGCGGGGGTTCTCGATCGCGCCGAGGGAGACGACCTCGCGCTTGAGGAACATGCCGAGCGTCCAGTCGGCGAAGACCCGGATCTTGCGGTTCCAGGTCGGCACGGCCATGCCGTGGTAGCCACGGTGCATGTACCAGGCCAGACGGCCCTTGAGCTTGATCTTCGTCTTGCCGAGGACGATCATCGCGACGCCCTTGTGGAGCCCCAGGCCGGCGACCGCACCCTTGTTGGCGTGCTTGTAGTCGGCCTGCGGGAAGCCGCGCATGCCGGACACCACGTTGTCGCCGAGGACCTTGGCCTGGCGCAGCGCGTGCTGGGCGTTCGGCGGGCACCAGGCGCCCTCGCCGGCGGCGAGGTCGGGGATCTGGGCGTTGTCGCCGGCGGCCCAGATGTAGTCCGAGCCCTGCACCTGGAGGGTGGCCGCGGTGTCCACGTGGCCGCGCGGGCCGAGCGGCAGGCCGAAGCGGGCCAGCGCCGGGTTGGGCTTCACGCCGGCGGTCCACACGATGGTGGAGGCGTCGACCTCGAGCCCGTTGGCGAGCACCACGTGCTTGTCGACGCACGACTTCATCGACGTGCTGAGGTAGACCTCGATGCCGCGCTCCTGGAGGTGCTCCAGGCCCCACTTGCCGAGCTGCGGGCCGACCTCGGGGAGGATCTTGTCCGCGGCGTCGACGAGGATGAAGCGCATGTCCTCGCGCTTGACGTTCGGGTAGTACTTGGCGGCGTCGCGGGCCATGTCCTCGACCTCACCGATGGTCTCCGCACCGGCGAACCCGCCGCCCACGAAGACGAAGGTGAGCGCCTTGCGGCGGATCTCCTCGTCGGTGGTGGAGTCGGCCTTGTCCAGCTGCTCCAGCACGTGGTTGCGCAGGCCGATGGCCTCCTCGACGCCCTTCATGCCGATGCCGTTCTCGGCCAGGCCGGGGATCGGGAAGGTGCGGGAGACCGCGCCGAGCGCGATCACCAGGTAGTCGAAGGGCAGCTCGTAGGACTCGCCGACGAGCGGCTCGACCGAGGCGACCTTGCGGTCCTGGTCGATGGTGGTGACCCGCCCGGTGAGCACCTCCGCCCCGGGAAGCACGCGTCGCAGCGGGACGACGACATGCCGCGGGGAGATGCTGCCGGCTGCGGTTTCGGGAAGGAAGGGCTGGTACGTCATGTACGAGCGGGGGTCGACGACCGTGACGGTCGCCTCGCCGTACCGCATCTTCTTCATGATGCGGCGCGCCGCGTACAGGCCGACGTAACCGCCGCCTACTACGAGGATCCGTGGACGCTCCGTGGTGCTCATGCTTTGAGTATCCAGCACGGGAGAGGGGGGTCCTCGTGAGCCCCTTCACAAGGTGCTGGACACCCTCTGCTACACTGCGCGACTTCATGACCTGGGCCGGGAGGTGCCGGCCGGGGCGCTCCGGTCCCCCGCCGTTTATACATGGCGCTGAGCAGCGTGGATCGGCCCGCGGGTGGCCGGGACCGGGTGGCGCGTAACCCCCCGGAAACACCGACGCGCCAGGGATTCCAGGGGATTTGACGCTCTGAGCCTTGGAAACTTGGGCCACCGCCCGGGAACTTCATGTGAAGAGTTTCACAAAGGTTTTCCGGCGCCCACGATCCGGACACCCCGCGGCCCGCTCACCAGGTGCGGCGCACCCTCAGCTGAGCACATTCCAGGCGATCCCGTCCAGGATGTCGTGCTCGCTGACCACGACCTCCTTCGCCCCCGTGCGCTCCATGATCCGCAGCAGCACCAGGGCGCCGGCGGCGATCACGTCGACCCGGCCCTCGTGGATGACGCGGTGGGCGGCGCGCTCGGCGTGGGTGGCCGTCAGCAGGTCCGCGCTGATCCGCCGGACCTGCTCCAGCGACACCCGGGCGTGGTGGATCACCGCGGAGTCGTAGGCGGCGAGGCCCAGCGCGAGGGCCGCGACGGTCGTCACCGAGCCGGCCAGCCCGACGAGGGTGCGGGCCTGCTCCAGCGGCACCGTGGCGGCCGCCTCGTCCAGCGCCGCGTCGACGTCGGCGGTCATCGCGGCGATCTGCGCGGGCGCCGGCGGGTCGGTGATCACCCCGTCGTGCACCAGGTGCCGCTCGGTCATCCGCACGCAGCCGACGTCCACCGAGCGGGCCGCCCGCACCTCGCCGTCGCCGAGCACGAACTCGGTCGAGCCGCCGCCGATGTCGACCACCAGATAGGGCGTCTGGAGGCCGTGCTCGCCGGTCAGTTCGCGGGTGGCGCCGGTGAAGGAGAACTCCGCCTCCTGGGCGCCGGAGATCACCTCGGGCTCGACGCCGAGGATGCCGACGACACCGCGCACGAAGTCGTCGCGGTTCTCCGCGTCGCGGGACGCGGACGTCGCCACGAAGCGGATCCGGTCGGCCGGCACGCCGTGCTCGCGGATCACCTCGGCGTACTCCCGGCACGCCGCGAAGGTCCGCTCCAGCGCCTCCGGCGCGAGGCGCCCGGTGCGGTCCACGCCCTGCCCCAGCCGCACGATCCGCATCCTGCGGTCGAGGTCCTTCAGCTCGCCGGTCGCGGGGTCGAGGTCGGCGACGAGCAGGCGGATGGAGTTGGTGCCGCAGTCGACGGCGGCCACACGCGTGGTCACTCGGGCTCCTCGGAGGTCGTGTCGGGGGCCGCCGTCCCGGGGGCGGCCGGCGGGGTCACGCAGGGGCCCTTGGCCCACCAGTCCGGCAGCAGGTCGAGCGTCTCGTCGCCGAGCGGGTTGACGCCGCGGCCCACGGCCAGCGCGTGGCCGGCCAGCACGTGCAGGCACTTGACCCGGTCGGGCATGCCGCCGGCGCTCGGGAAGCCCTCCAGCACCTCGATGGCGTCCCGGCGGGCGATGTAGTCCTCGTGCGCGGCCCGGTAGGCGGCGGCCAGTTCCTCGTCCTCGGCGAGCCGGTCGGTCATCCGCTTCATCACGCCGTCCGCCTCCAGCGTGCCGATCGCGGAGGCCGCGCGCGGGCACGTCAGGTAGTACAGCGTCGGGAAGGGCGTGCCGTCCTCCAGCCGCGGCTGGGTCTCCACCACGTCGGGGTTGCCGCAGGGGCAGCGGTGCGCGATCGCCCGCAGCCCGCGCGGGGGGCGCCCCAACTGCGCGTGGACGGCCGCGACATCGGCCTCGGTGGGCGGCGTCGGGGCCGGCGCGGCGGGCGGGGGCGGGGTGGGGGTGTGGTCCTCGGAGCTGTTCATGAGAGGTTCTGGAGCCTTCTGCCTCGGCGCGAGGCATGTCGGGTGCGCGGACGCGTCGGCGCCGGCGTGCCGGCGGCTCCGCGCCCCGGGCGGGTGCGGATCAGTGCGGGCGGGAGGTGGCGGCCGCGTCGGCCCGGTCCACACCGTTCCACAGGTTGTCGTACCACGGGCGGTGCGCGGCGGCCTCGCTCGTGGAGGGGTGCTCGGCGGCGGAGTCGGTGGCCGGCGGCCCGCCCGCGACCTGGTAGCCGGTCTCACCGGGCATCACGTAGTGGAGGTGCTCGCGGGCCTGGGCGCGGACGTAGTCCGGGTCCTGCCAGCGGGCCTTCTCCTGGCGCAGCTGCTCGACCTTCTTCTGCGCCTCCTGCGCCTGGCGGCGCTGGTCGGCGATGTCGGAGCGCTGGGAGACGTACTGCCGCATGGGGTAGGCCAGGGCCACCACCAGGGCGCACAGCACGAGGGCGAGCAGAGCGGCCCGGCCGGTGAGCTTGCCGCGCCGCACCGGGCGCCTGGCCGCGGCCCGGTACACCCGGGCCTGGGCCTCCTGGCCGATGGCCTTCAACCGGGCCGCGGTGGAGAACCGGTCCGCCCCCACGAGTCACTCCCCTCGTCACCGTCACGCGTACGTCCCCGCCCACGGTACGGGACCGGGTGCGGGGACGTACGGAGCGGCGGGGGACGGCACGTACCGTGCCTCCCCGGGCGGGACCGGCCCGGCTCCCGCGGCGGGTCAGCCCTTGAAGCGCGGGAAGGCGCTGCGGCCCGCGTAGACCGCGGCGTCGTCGAGGATCTCCTCGATGCGCAGCAGCTGGTTGTACTTGGCGACGCGCTCGGAGCGGGCCGGGGCGCCGGTCTTGATCTGGCCGCAGTTCACGGCGACGGCCAGGTCGGCGATGGTGACGTCCTCGGTCTCGCCGGAGCGGTGCGACATCATGCACTTGTAGCCGTTGCGCTGGGCCAGCTCGACGGCGTCCAGCGTCTCGGTGAGCGAGCCGATCTGGTTGACCTTCACCAGCAGCGCGTTGGCGGTGCCGTTGTCGATGCCCTTCTGAAGGCGCTCGGGGTTGGTGACGAACAGGTCGTCGCCGACGAGCTGCACCTTGGCGCCGAGCTTGTCGGTGATGGTCTTCCAGCCGTCCCAGTCGTCCTCGAACAGCGGGTCCTCGATGGAGACCAGCGGGTACGCGTCCACCAGCTCCGCGTAGTACTCGGTCATCTCGGCCGCGGTGCGCTGCTTGCCCTCGAACGCGTAGCTGCCGTCCTTGTAGAACTCGGAGGCGGCCACGTCCAGCGCCAGCGCGACGTCCTGGCCCGGGGTGTAGCCGGCGAGCTTGATGGCCTCGAGGATGAGGTCCAGGGCCTCGCGGTTGGAGCCGAGGTTCGGCGCGAAGCCGCCCTCGTCGCCCAGGCCGGTGGACAGGCCGCGGGACTTCAGCACGCCCTTGAGGGTGTGGTAGACCTCGGCGCCCCAGCGCACGGCCTCGGAGAAGGACTCCGCGCCGATCGGCGCGATCATGAACTCCTGGATGTCGACGTTGGAGTCCGCGTGCGAGCCGCCGTTGAGGATGTTCATCATCGGGACCGGCAGGACGTGCGCGTTCGGGCCGCCCAGGTAGCGGAAGAGCGGCAGGTCGGATGCCTCGGAGGCGGCGTGCGCCACGGCCAGCGAGACGCCCAGGATGGCGTTGGCGCCCAGCGACGACTTGTCCGGGGTGGCGTCCAGGTCGAACATCGCCTGGTCGATCAGCCGCTGCTCGGTGGCGTCGTAGCCGACCAGCTCCGGGCCGATCTGCTCGATCACGGCGAGGACGGCCTTCTCGACGCCCTTGCCCTGGTACCGGTTCTTGTCGCCGTCACGGAGTTCGAGGGCCTCGAAGGCGCCCGTGGAGGCGCCGGACGGGACGGCCGCACGCCCGGTGCTGCCGTCGTCGAGGCCGACCTCGACCTCGACGGTGGGGTTGCCTCGCGAGTCGAGGATTTCCCGGGCTACGACGACGTCGATGGACGGCACGTTGTCTCCTTCAGAGAGCTGAGATGTCTTCTCGCTTTTTTTCGGGACGAGCCTAACCGCCCGGGGCCCGTGGACCGGCGGTCGGCCCGTCCCCTGAGACACATGTCGGCCGCTCGGGCGACACGCCGCAGCACGGCGGACCCCGCCCGGGCACGCCTTGGGGGGAGTGCGTGCCGGGGCGGGGTCGCTGATGGGTTGCGGCGCCGTCGTCGCGTCAGCGCAGCGTCAGGTGCTGACCCGGGTAGATCAGGTTCGCGTCCTTGACGGTGTCCTTGTTCAGCTCGAACAGCTTGTGCCAGCCGCCGGCCACGTGGTGCGCGTCGGCGATCTTCGACAGGGTGTCGCCGTGGCGGACCACGTAGCTGCCGTGGCCCTTGGCGTGGTGCTTCCACGACGTGGCCGAGTGGGACGAGGCGGTGTGGCTGCTCGACGAGCTGGAGGAGCTGCTGGAGCTGCTCGACGAGCTGCTGGAGCTCGCCGGGGTGGAGGTCGAGCTGGAGGAGCTGGACGAGCCGCCGGGGTTGATGGCGGGGGACGGGCCGCCCGCGGTCAGGCCGCCCGCGGAGGCGCAGGACCACGCGGACGGGCCCTGCAGGGCGAGGAGCTTCTCGGCGACGGCTATCTGCTGGTCCTTGGTGGCCAGGTCGGCGCGCTGCGCGTACTGCAGACCGCCGGCCGCCGCCCAGCTGGACTGCGAGAACTGCAGGCCGCCGTAGTAGCCGTTGCCGGTGTTGATGGACCAGTTGCCGCCGGACTCGCACTGGGCGACCGCGTCCCAGGTGGCGACCGAGGCGGCCGAGGAGGAGGTGGCGCCGATCAGCGGAACGGCGATCGCGGTGCCGGCGACGCCGGCGACGGAAGCGAGACGCACGAGGGTCTTGCCGGAGGGACGACGGTGCTTACCCATGGAGTTTTCCTCACCGACGCCTGCGAGGTCAGCTGTCGGGTTCGGACGTGAGTTGCCCGGCCGGGCCGCGTCGGCGGCGTGGAGATCGGCTTCACCCCGAGCCGGACGCGGTGTCGTACGCCCTCGCAGCGGGTTGCTGTCCGGTGCTGCGCGGCGTACGTCTGCCGGTCCGGCGGAAGACTTTGGGTCCCCCGCTCCTGCCTACGGCGCTCTCGCGTCGACTGTTCCCGTCGGCCGGCGGCAGGACTCGGCGTTCCGTTCCGGCGGGGCTCGCTGTGGCGAGCGAGAAGACGGTAAGCACACCCCTGCGAGGAGTTCAAACATTCCGATTTCGGACACCAACTGCGGGCGCATACCCGGCGAGTGGGGTAAACCGCAGGTCACGAGGGTGGATCTCAGCGCTCTGCGAGCGGGCGGTCACAGCGGCCGGCGAGAGCCTTGTCACACCCCGGACGCCCACCGGAAAGCGGTTCGTCCGTTTTGTCGACCGGCCGCCATGACCCTTGATTTCAGCCGAGATTGAGGATCTGTCCGGGTTTGATGAGGTTCGGGTCGACGCCGATCACCCGGTGGTTGGTGTCGTAGAGCGCGCGCCATCCGCCGTCGACCCGTTGGTCGCGGGCGATCGAGGAGAGCGTGTCGCCCAGGTCGACCGTGTACCTGCTCACATCTGAAGTGCCCGACTTGTCGGCCTTGTTGGCGTTACCCGGGGTAGTCGAGTCCGTCCTGCCGGAAGTGCCCGAATCGTCCTTGCCGGTGACGGAGTACAACTCGGTCCGGCTCGCCTGGTCCGCGGCCGCCAGCTGCTCGTCGGTCGGGCTGTACGGCTTGGCGTGGCGCCCGCCGCCGGTGCTCGGGTCCGAGGAGGTGGCGGTGCCGCCGTCGGAGGGCGTCGCCGCGGACGGCGTACCGGAGTCGCCCGGCGTGCCACTCGGGGTGCCGGCCGACGGGTCCTCGCCGGGCGAGGTCGCCAGCGGCCCCCCCGGGTCGGTGTTCGAACCGCCGGTCCCCCATCCATGGGAACCTGATGATTCGTCCGATCCGCCCTGATCATCCGAGTTGCCCGACTCGTCCGAGCCGGTCGACGGTGCGGTCGCACTCGCGGACGGTGAGCCGGAGGTGCTGGGCAGGATGCCGGTCGGCACCGGCACGTCCGGGAGCGTGGGCAGGGGGATGCCGGGCAGGGTCGGCGTGGCCGACGGGGTGCCGGGGTCCACCTCGGGCGTGCCCCGGTCCTTGAACAGCCCGGTGTTCTTGTCGCAGCCCGGCCACGCGTCGGGTCCCAGGTCCGCGAGGATCTTCTCGGCCACCGTGATCTGCTGGGCACGGGACGCGAGGTCGGGGCGGGACGCGTACGCGTCGCCGCCGTACTGGTCCCAGGTGGCCTGGGTGATCGCCAGGCCGCCGTAGAAGCCGTTGCCGGTGTTCGCACTCCACAGGCCACCGGTCTCGCAGACCGCGACCTTGTCCCAGGTGCCGTTGTCCGCGGCCTGGGCGACGGACGCCCCCAGGAGCGGGATCGCGATGCCGGCACCTGTCGCGGCCGCGGTCGCGACGGTCACGACGGCGGCCGGGGTGGGCCGGGGGCGTCGGTGCCTGCCGTTGCCGGACGAGAGCATGCGGTACGCCTTTCGTTTGGCCGTACGCGCCCGGCGCGGGCATCCGCCGTGGCGGCGGCGGTGCGGCCACCCGGCGGCTGCCCGTTCCTGTGGGGCGGGCGCGTGGCGCGAGCCGTGGATGCCTCGCGCTGACCGCAGAACGTAGCGGTGATGGCCAACGGATCACAACCCGATGTAGCGGGCATCACGTCGCGGTCACGGACCTGACGGTCCGTCACTTCCCTTGGCCCGTACGGGACCCGGCTCCGGGGTGAAGGCCACCGGCAGGGTGCGAAGTCCGCGCATGATCAGGCCGCCGCGCCACCGCAGTTCGCCGGGTTCCGCGGCAAGCCGCAGATCCGGCAGGCGGGTCAGCAGCGCGGCGAGCGCGGTCCTCGCCTCCAGCCGGGCGAGCGGCGCGCCGAGGCAGTAGTGGATGCCGTGCCCGTACCCCAGGTGCGGGTTGTCCCGGCGCGCGAGGTCCACCGTGTCGGGCGCGGCGAAGCGGTCCGGGTCGCGGTCGGCCGCGGCGAGCACGACCAGCACCGGGTCGCCCGCGGCCACCGGCTGCCCGCCGATGGCCAGCGGCCCGGTCGCGTACCGCCACGTCGCCAGTTCCACCGGGCCGTCGAAGCGCAGCAGCTCCTCGACGGCGGTCTCCAGCAGGGCGGTCTCGCCGCGCGCCAGGGACTCCTGCAGGGCCGCGCGCTGGTCCGGGTGCCGCAGCAGGGTGTGCATCCCGTTCCCGATGAGGTTGACGGTCGTCTCGAACCCGGCGAACAGCAGGATGAAGGCCATGGCGGCGGCCTCGTTCTCCGTCAGGTGCTCGCCGTGGTCACTGGCCCGGATCAGGCCGGAGATCAGGTCGTCGCCGAGGTCGCCGCGCTTGCGGTGGATCAGCTCAACGAGGTACGCGCGCATCCGCTTGACCGAGCGGGCGACGCCGCCGCGCGGGCCGCCGCCGTGCCGGATCATCATCCCGGCCCAGTCGCGGAAGTCGTCCTGGTCCTCGGCCGGCACGCCCAGCAGGTCGCAGATGGCATAGATCGGCAGCGGGAACGCGAACTCGTGGATCAGGTCCGCGCGCCCCTCGGCGGCGAAGCCGTCGATGAAGCGGTCCGTCAGTTCCGCCACCCGCGGGGCGAACTGCGCGACGCGGCGGGGGGTGAACGCCTTGGACACCAGGCGCCGCAGCCGCGTGTGGTCGGGCGGGTCGATGTTCAGCAGATGCGTCATCAGGTCCGCGCCGCGCTCGCCCGGGATGCCGGTCTTCCCGCGCGACCCGGCCTCGTCGGCATGGTGCACCGGGTTCTTGCTGAGCCGCGGGTCGGCCAGCGCCTCCCGGGCGTCGGCGTAGCGGGTCACCAGCCAGGCGTCCACCCCGCTGGGCAGCCGGGTCCAGCGCACCGGCGCGTGCTCGCGCAGATGGGCGTACGCCGGGTAGGGGTCGGTGGCGAACTGCCAGGAGAACAGCTCGGGCACGGCTGCGGGGGTGCCGGGGGTGCCGCGTTCGGTACCGCGTTCGGTACCGCGTTCGGTGTTGCCGGGAGTCCCGTCGGGGGCGCCGCCGGGAGTGCCGCCGTCCGCGGGGAGGGAGCCGGGGTCGTTCACCCCTCGACGGTATCGGCCGCGACCGCGGTGCCGGCGGTGGCCACCGCTGCGGCCAGCGCGTCACGGCTCAGGCGGTCCGCCTGCCGGGTCGTCTCCGGGAGGCGGTACGCGGGCGCCAGCGCCAGCACCTGCGCGCAGGCCGTGGGCAGGTCGACGAGATGGCCGGTGGAGACGTAGACGGGCTTGACCCCGTCCTGGGTGCGCAGCACGCGGCCGACGGTCTCGCCGGCGTCCACCAGGTCGGCGTGCGCGCCGCGCGCCGCGGCCAGGGCCTGCGGGTCGTAGGTGCCGACGAACGGGGTCTTGGCGACGCCGGCCGTGGGCAGCCCGGTGAGCACGCCGAGATGGCAGGCCAGCCCGAAGCGGCGCGGGTGCGCCAGGCCGTGCCCGTCGCACAGCAGCAGCTCGGGAGTGGTCCTAAGCGCGCGCAACGCCTCGACCAGGACCGGGAGTTCGCGGTACGCGAACAGGCCGGGGACATAGGGGAAGGTGCTGGTGGCGGTGGCCGTCGCCCGCTCGACGACCTGGAGGGTGGCGGTGTCGATCACCACGACCGCGGCGGCCACCAGGTCGCCGGTGCCGCGGCCGTCGCCGGCGTAGGCGACGTCGAGCCCGGCGACCAGGTGCGGGTGGGCCGGTCCGGGGCCGCGGTGGTCGGCCAGCGGCCGCAACCGGTCCTGCTCGGCGAGGGCGGCGGCCGGGTCGGCGGGCCAGGTGGAGGGGGCGTCGACGCGCACGCTCAGCGGTCCTCGTCCCGCCCGGGGCCGGCGCCCCCGCCGGAGGTGCCGCCGGAGCCGTCCTGCGCGGGATCCGCGAGCCCGGGGTCGGCCTCGCCCCAGGGGGTGGTGTCGGCGGGGTCGGGGCCGGGGGTGCCGGTCCTGGCGTCCGCCTCGGCCTGCCGTACCGCGGCCCGGTAGCGGCGGGCGGCGTGGCGCAGCGCCGCCTCGGGGTCGATGCCCGCGGCCTGGGCGGTGGCCGCCTCGGCCAGCAGATGCTCGCCGAGGACGTCCTCGTCGTCGTACAGCGGCGCGGGCGGGGTCACCGGGAGCGGCAGCCCCGCGGTACGGGCCCGGCCGGCCAGCTTGGCGGCCAGCGCGAGCGCGGGCGACGCCAGCGGCACCCCGTCGGTGACCGACTCGCGGGACTTCTCCACGCCCTTGAGCCGGACCCAGTTGGCCCGCACCTGCTCCGGCGTCTCGGCGACCTCGTCGCCGTAGATGTGCGGGTGGCGGTGGATCAGCTTGGCGACGAGGCCGGCGGCCACGTCGTCGATGCCGAACGGGTCCTCGGGGTCGCCCTCGGCGATCGCCGCGTGGAAGACGACCTGAAGCAGGACGTCCCCCAACTCCTCCTTGACCGCCTCCCGGTCGCCCTCCTCGATCGCCTCGACCAGTTCGTACATCTCCTCGATGCCGTACTTGGCGAGGTCCTCGTGGGTGCGCAGGCTGCTCCACGGGCACTCGGCGCGGATCCGGTCCATGACCTGGACGAGGTCGATCAGCCGGGCGCCGGGCAGGTCGTAGGAGCCGGGCAGCAGCTCCAGGTCGGGCATCTGCACCCGGCCCGAGCCGCCGAGCCGGGCGAGTTCGTCGGTGACGCCCGGCGCGGCGCCGCCCGCGGGCGGCAGGTACACCACGGTCCGGCCGCCCTCGGTGGCGTCGACCAGCTCCCGCCCGCTCGGGTCGGCCAGCTCGCAGCGCACGCCTGCCTCGCGCAGGTAGGGCAGCTGCGGGTGCTCCGGGTCGGCGCACAGCACCCGGTCCGCCGCGTGCAGCACCTGCCACGCCTGCCAGGACAGCTGGCCGGGCGCGATCCGGTGGCTGGTGGTGAGCAGGACCAGGCGGCCCGGGGCGGGCACGCCGCCGTTCTCGTCGTTCACACCTCGAACGTACCCCGCCGCGCCGGCCGCCGGGTCACGCGCCCGTGGGTGCGGCGACCTGCGTCTTGCTGACCAGCCACGGGTCGGACGTGCTGCCGATGGTGCCCTTCGCGGCGTCCCAGGTGCCGTACCGCGGGTTGATCGTCACGCCCAGGCTCTTCGAGGTCTTGACCACCGCCTGCTGCAGCGCGGCGTTGCCGCCGTCGCTGCCCGGCTGGTAGCCGAGGTGCTGGATGACCTTGGCGAAGGCGACGTTGCGCCGGAAGAAGTGGGCGATGTCCTTGGGCGCCACGCCGTACTGGGTGAGCAGCGTCGCGTCCAGCTGCGCCTCGTTGCCGCCGAACTGCTGGAGCGCGGCCTGGTGTTCCTGCGCGACCTCGGCGTCGGTGACGGTCAGCCCGTTGTCGGCCAGGGTGCGGTCCAGGACCTGGTCCTCGACCAGCCGGCCGAGCAGCTGGGTGGGCAGGTTGCCGGCGGAGTCCAGCAGCTGCTGGCCCTGCGGCGAGCTCGCGGCGGCGTCCCGCAGGTCGTTGACCTCGGACTGCAGGGTGGCCACGGTGATCCGCTGGTCACCGACGACGGCCGCGGCGCCGGTGTGCACCGGCCCCGATCCGCACGCGGTGAGCGCGGGGGATGCGAGCAGCAGTGCTGCGGCGGCCAGCGGGACGGCGGTGCGGCGGCGGACCATGGTGCCTCCAGGCAGGAGAACGAAACAACCTCGCGATGCTGATGTGATGATCGGGGACGAGCTTATTGAGCCCGCCCCACCGATATCCAGCACTCCGCCCAACGCTTTGCGCTGCGCGCCGGTGCCCGGCCGTCACCGGCGGCCCGCACAGGCGCACCGCGCGGGCCCGCCCCGCCGGCCGGCGGCCGGGGCGCCACTGGTCTCCACCAGTTCACGAGGCAAGCTACAGCCACCATTCATCGCGTGCTCGCGACGGCGTCGCGCGCACGTTCCGGTGCCCTTTGCACTCTCGGGTGCGCCCTGTGACCGACAGGGGGCGTAGCGGGGGTTCACCTCCGCGTCCACTCCCAACCCGAGGGACGGGCAATGACTTTGATGGTCCTGAACCATCGACACGCGAGACCGCTGCTGGTGGTGCTCGCCGCGGCGACCGCGCTGGCGGCGGCACCCTCCGTCGCCTTCGCGGACGGCGGCGCCCCCGCGCCGGTCACCGGCGGAATCCCCCTGGTCGACACGACCGAGAAGATCGGTCCCGGGATCGGCCTGCAGCATGTGAAGGCGCTGGACCAGAAGGGCTGGTACGACGCCCACTACCTGACCGTCGACCTGTCCGGCAAGGCGGTCGGCACGGATCTGCTGACCTCCGGGCCGGTCGCGTCCGGCGGGCCGCTCAGCGAGGCCGTCAACAAGGCCGGTGCCGTCGCCGGCATCAACGGCGAGTTCTTCGACATCGGCAACTCCAACGCGGCGCTCGGCGGCGAGGTGCAGGACGGGAAGCTCCTCAAGTCGGCCGACATCAGCGGCCGCCAGCACGTCGGCGTCAGCACCGACGGCGTCGCCCAGCTGGTGAACCTGGCGGTCGACGCGAACGCGACGTTCGCGGGCGCGGACCACAAGGTCCTGTCGATCAACGCCGCGAACGGCGGCGGGCTCCCTGCGGACGGCATGGTCGCGTTCACGTCCGCCTGGGGCGACTACAGCCGCAACCGCGCCCTGGCGGGCGTGGCCGCCGACCAGATCGCCGAGGTGCTGGTCCGCGGCGGCAAGGTCGTGTCGGTCACGCCGACCGGTCCGGCGGGCTCCGGCGCGATCCCGGACGACGGCTTCGTGCTCGTCGGGCGCGGCGCCGCGGCGACCGCGATCCGCGCGCTGCAGCCCGGCGACCCGGCGACGCTCGCCTACGGCCTCGCCGACAACGCGGCGAAGAAGATGAAGTTCGCGCTCGGCCACGGCGGCACCATCGTCTCCGGCGGCCAGGTGGTGAAGGGCCTCGACACCTCGATCGCCCCGCGCACCGCCCTCGGTTTCACGAACGGCGGCAGGACGCTCGTGCTCGCCACCTGGGACGGCCCCGGCGGCACCGGCAAGGGCGGCGTCGGCATCGACAAGGAGGCCCGGGACCTCGCCGCGATGGGCGTGGAGACCGCGGTCAACCTCGACGGCGGCGGTTCCACGACCATGGTCGCCCGCGCGCTCGGCGAGGACGACGCGACCGTCCGCAACGTCCCCTCCGACGGTCACGAGCGCAACGACCCCAACGGCGTGGGGGTGTTCGTCACCAAGGGCGACGGCAGGCTGCACCAGCTGCTCATCAAGCCGGCGCCGGGTGCGGCGTCGGCCGACGGCGGCGTGAAGGTCTTCCCCGGGCTGCACCGCAGGCTGGTCGCGGCGGGCGTCGACGACCACGAGACGCCCGTGGCGGTCCGGTCCGTGCAGTGGAACGCGCCCAAGGTGCCCGGTCCCCTCAAGGACGGCGTGCTCACGGCCCCGGACAAGGCGGACGCGCCGGACACGATCACGGTCGACGCGCACGTCGGGTCGGTGAAGGCACAGCAGAAGGTCACCGTCCTCGGCGCCCTCAAAACCCTGGAGCTGTCGTCCCAGCGCCTGTCGATCGCCGACGCGACGCCCGACGACGCGGCCACCGTGTCCGTGACCGGCCGTGACGGCCAGGGCTACACCGCCCCGATCGACCCGCGGGACCTGACGCTCGACTACGACCACAGCGTCGTCGCCATCACGCCCGTGGACGGCAAGCTCAAGATCACCCCGCTCACCAACGCGGGCACGATCCTCACCGTCTCGGTCGGCGGCACGTCGGTCCAGCTCCCGATCACGGTCGGCGTGCAGACCAAGACCGTCTACGACTTCGACGACGACGTGGTGGCCCGCTGGCACAACAACAGCACCGCGGCCACGACGTTCTCGGCGGACCCCGACGGCCTGCGCATCGACTTCGGCGCCATGCGCAACGTGGGCATCGCGGCCGCGTCCGCGGCCCAGCGCGTCGAGGTACCGGGCCAGCCGCTGCGCGTGCGGGTGCGGATCAAGTCGAGCATCAGCGTGCCGTCCGGTCTGACCTACCTCGGCTACTACGACGGCAACGGCAAGAGCGGCGGCATCTACGGCACCGCCCTGACCGCGAGCAGCGACTGGCAGTACGCGACGTTCGCGCTCCCGGCCAACACCGCGTTCCCGATCTCGATCTCCAGCTTCCAGGGCATCAACACCAACGTCGCCGACCAGAAGGCGGGCACGTTCGTCCTCGACCGCATCGAGGCCGACGTCCCGACCTCGATCGACCTGCCCGCCCAGCCCGCCCTCACGCCCGACCCGCTCGTCTCCGACGACGGCTCGCTGCCGAGCGGCCCCGGCACCTGGCAGTTCGCCACCCTGTCCGACGTGCAGTTCACGGCCGACGCCCCGGACCTGGCCCAGGTCGCCACGGCCGCCCTCCAGCGGATCCGCGCGACCCACCCGGACCTGGTCGTCCTCAACGGCGACATCACCGACCGCGGCCTGCCGCAGGACCTCGCGCTCGCCCGCCAGGTGCTCACCGACGCCGGGTGCGACCTCGTCCCGGTCGGCCAGGAGCCGGCGGAGAACAGCACGCCGGACCCGAAGGCCGGCTCCGTCCCGTGCTACTACGTGCCGGGCAACCACGAGTCGTACGGCCTGAACAACGTCCAGAGCGATCTGACGAACTTCACCCAGGAGTTCGGACAGCCGTACCGGACGTTCGACCACAAGGGCACGCGGTTCGTCCTGCTCGCCAGCTCGCTCGGGACGCTGCACGGCACCGCGTGGGACCAGCTCCCCATGCTGCAGAAGGCCCTCGCCGACGCCGAGAAGGACCCGTCGGTGCACAACGTCATGGTCTTCGCCCACCACCCGGTGGACGACCCCGCCGAGACGAAGTCCAGCCAGCTCGGCGACCGCGACGAGGCCGCGCTCGTCGAGAAGATGCTCACGGACTTCCGTGACTCCACCGGCAAGGGCGCCGCGATGGTCGGGAGCCACGCGCAGATCGCCGACGTCCACCGGCTGGAGGGCGTCCCGTACATGGTGCTGCCGTCGTCGGGCAAGGACCCGTACGGCACCCCGGACCGCGGCGGCTTCACCGGCTGGGTCGACTGGTCGGTGAACGCGCGGGACACCGCGGACCAGCAGTGGCTCCAGGCCGACGTGCGCGCCTTCGCGCAGTCCGTCACGCTCGACGCCCCGGAAACGGTCCAGGCCGGCGCGACCGCGCAGCTCTCCGGCAGCATCGTGCAGCCCAAGGGCGTGGCGGCCGGCACCCGTGTGGTGCCGCTGCAGTACCCGATGTCGGTCGAGTGGGGCGGCTCGTCGAACCTGGCGATCGGCAGCGGGAAGGCGGCCGTCGACGCGGCCCGTCACCAGGGCAAGGTCGCGATTCTCGACCCGCGGACCCGGACGCTCACCGCGCTGGGCACCGGCACGGTGACCGTGTCGGTGACGAACGACTCGATGCGCGCCTACACCGGTGACGGCTCGCTCGCGCCGATCACCACCTCGAAGACCATCGAGGTCGTGGCGTCCACCCGGTGACCGCCAGGTACCGGCCGCGACCGCCGGCGACCGGCTCCTGAGGCCCGGCTCCTGAGGTCCCGCTCCTCAGGTGTCGGCCTCTGAGATCAGGTCGCGGCCGGGCGGGCCCGGCTGAGGGCGAGCACTCCGGTGCTCGCCCTCGGTGCCGTCAGCCCGCGCACTGCTCCAGCATCGCCTGCTTGTCGGGCGCCGTGACGGGCAGCGCGTACTTGAGCGAGACCTGCGCGATGCGGACCGCGTAGGAGCAGCGGATCACCGTGGACGGCGGCAGCCAGCTCGCGGGGCCGGAGTCGCCCTTGGCGCCGTTGGAGGGGCCGTCGACCGGGATGAGGTTGAGCGGGTCGTTGGCTATCTGCTCGCGCTTGTCCTTCGTCCACTGCGCTGCGCCCATCTGCCAGTCGTACGACAGCGGCATCACATGGTCGATCTGGACGGCCGAGGCGTGCGTCTTGGTCCAGTCGATGGTGCGGCCGGTGTAGGGGTCGGCCAGCACCATGGAGGTGATCACGCAGGTGGAGCCGGAGCGGTAGCGCACCTCGGTGCCGTCGCGCCTGATCACGTCGTTGCGGGTGTCGCAGCCGTTGTGCGCGTACGGCACGCCGGGCGCGCTGTCCATCCAGGCGTAGCCGAACTGCGCCCTGGTGTAGCCGGTCTTGGGCCCGCGC
>Ga0131853_10010945_pt1 | contig 16582 bp, 4 predicted proteins | sample TergutLab28metaG_FD_92764 | JGI IMG/M metagenome (GOLD analysis project Ga0131853, IMG submission 92764) | Labiotermes labralis P1 segment gut microbial communities from Petit-Saut dam, French Guiana - Lab288 P1 (version 2) (version 2) | ecosystem: Host-associated > Arthropoda: Insects >...
ACCCGTTGCGCTGACCACGTGACACCCCTCTATCCGCAAAAGTTGGCACTAACTTCGCCGACCGGCGGCGGCCGCTCTGTCGGTATAGTTCGCGTGCGGACTAAGGCCACGGAGTTTTATATAATGAGCCCATTCGCGGTATTCACACCAAGTACGACTCCTTCTTATGTACATTACCTGTGTTGCACCCGGTAGCAACTTCGTTTCTTACCAAATGATTAAAAGAAGTTTACGAACGTGCCCGAATTGTTACTCTGCGCTTGCAATGCCATCGTGTTTCTTGGACAGCCGGGATGGAGTCCAGGGCAAGGGGATGAGGGCAGAAATTGAGGAAACAGGCTGTAATTCACGGATCCCTACCGCACGTATTATGCCTCAAATAATATAGAGTAATTAATATGAAACACTGTCCGTCCCTCTTGACACGCTTCTTCCTGAAGCCCTGGGCCGGAACTTGCATTAAGATTTTAGTTTCGTGAAAACAATGGCATCATAGGCGTAACTTGGAATGTACAAGGTGGGCTAATGCCTCTCAAATATATTTTCTACCTAATAATTTTTGTTGCCGTTGAGTTGTAGAGGAACAAATAAAAAAAGAATATTTTCTAAACGTTTATTTGGGTGGTGTAAAGCCAGCAAAAAAATAAAAACCTACTTTCAAACGAATGTTCTTGACTCCGTAAATTATAGTTCCTAACACCCACGGCCGATTTTGCCCACTCCGAGTGTTGCTGGCCAATTTATGCCTGTCAATGACAGCGTCCAGCGCCGTCGAGGAAAATAACTGCGCAGTAATAGCTTTGGCAGGCGTGTATGTGGAATTCATGTGACGAATACATGAAAGTGTCAGCAGTGAGGTACAGTGGCGAGCAGGGAAATGGCCGCAAGTATACGCTTATACTTCATTTCCTCATTAGATGGGAGAGAATGGTTCTGATTTAGGCCCCTTGGCCTCCGGCAAAAATGGCGGAAGGAGCAAGCAACGAAGTGCACGTGATTCATGAACTTGTAAATGCGTAGACTGCTATCCTGGACTTTGAATGCAGGGTTCGAGGGAAACCATGCGAATTGTGATAATGTTCGTTTCGCGGCCGATACCAAAATCCGTACCTCATTAATACACGACAGAGGATTACGATAACCTTTTAAGGTTACAGTTATTTTGATGGACGTAAAAATGTAAGGACACAGCTTCTCTTTCATTGAATGATTTACTATGTTCCATCTGTATTATGATTCTGCCATGAGACAAACGATGACCATTTCACCCTCTGTAATAAATTTCGAACCATTAATGGTGCATTTAAATGCTCGTGCAATTTTGTTAGTACATTTTTTCCTCAACTACATAACCTATAATTTTTTTATCACTTAGTACGTGGTGGCACAAATACGAGCGTGAATATAGGCCTGAGCCTGTTACACAGTTCCCGTACCTCCCATGTAATTCCGACTTCTCGAAACTAGCCTTGGCCATGAGAATTTTATGCGCAAGTTCATATTACAGTCCAGCATTAGTCCTGAATACGTCACATAGGGTACTGAGAACACTGACACTTTTTCATTCTAGATTGTATTACGGAAATAAGTCATGGGTAAAAAAAATGGGGAGAGGGGCAGCTAAATGTTGACACAGGAAACATATTCTATGAAGGCTGTAGTGTGTAACCGTAAGCTGCAGGTTTTGCACCAACATCACAATGGGTTTTGTGTAGCAGCGTGAAAAGTGACACAATATAACAATACGCTGGTGTTTAAAAACGCCATAATTTCCTCGCGTTTGCCTTTGAATTAGCCTTATATGAAAACTGGTCAGAAAATAAGTTTACATGTAAAATTTATTAACTGAGGAACCCGCAATGGTTGTGATTGTTCGGGGGAGTTATTCGCAGAAATATTGTAATCTATTCCCACTGCAGCGGGATAATCTTGTAAGTCATGAATTTAAATATGATCGTGGTAGTGACGCGTTGCCTAACAACACAGGACACAGACTTCTATCAACAAGGAATAGACGAGCTGTTTCCACGAAGTGATAAATGCCTCCGATGTGGTGGGAACTACGTAAGGAATAATTGTAATTGTTGGCGTTTAAAATAACTAGCCCAGAAGACTTATTTTCTGACCGACCCTTAACATCAACTCCAACTGAAATTTTCCTGATTTTTTGAGGGAAAAGTTATTACTGCCATCGTTTCTTATCCGTTTAGCTATAGATAATGAATTAAATTGTGTGACTAGGAACAAAACGTTATTCAATATATTACTTCTAATACAAATCTATTACTTCAAAACAACCCGCTATTTTTCACAGAATGCAATCAGTGGCGTACCGAGGGGGGGGGGGAGTTTCGACCCCTCCCATAAATTCCGAAGGCCCTCCAAAATCGTGGCAAACTCAACCCGACTGTGAAAACTGTTAAAAATTGCTGAATTTAGGAAGCCAACACCCCAAGATATTCGGAAAAAGGCAATAAAATTATAAAACTACCCAGGTTCGCAATTGGTTTACAATAGCAATGACAAATAAATTGGTTGTCATCATAAATAATCTTAAAGTACCAAAAATTAAAAAAATTTTACTGTATGAAATGAAATTTCTTGTACCGAATTACAGCTGCCTTCAGAACCCCTGACTAAGGGGCTACCGCCTCCAGATCCCCGTTCTCTCTGTCCTCTGTCCTCAACTGAATTTGTTGAACCTCATCCCCCCCTCCGAACAAAATTCTTGGGTACGCCACTAAATCCAATCACTTATTTGTATTAGGTTAACACTATTGTGTCATTTCGTTAAAAAAAAAATCAAATTGGTTATTTTTCGAAGCGATACCGTAATAAATACTATTTCTATTGCACTGGATATATCAAAATACAGGAAACTTGTTAAGACTATGCATATAAATTGATCTAAATGCTAAGGTAATGCAACAATGCCACAATACGATATACTAGAGTGTTAGAATGTGGCATTTGTGAAAATACAATAGTTTATATGTGTAAATTAAAGGCAAGTTTATTAATAGCTGACTACTATGCTAACTTATCCACCTTCCCAACTCCACACACACACACACACACACTTATGTATTATATATATATATATATACATGTATTTTATACACACACGCTTGGAAGCATATTACCATTCCCATAAAAGTTGGTTAGGGTTTTGACACTTTTTTTTTGCAGTTTTCTAAAATTTCATCTCTCTTATCTGTCAAAAGTTCACTAATTTTGTCTTTCATATATTGACAGTTCATATTCCTGAAATTTCTGCAAAAACTCCTGCCTGAATCTCAAAGCCTGAACACTGATATACGTGTTAGATTTTAGCACTAAACAATTGACTGCTCCGAAATCTGCTACTGTTAATACAGTTTCAACGGGAAAATAGCGAATCAATAATGAAAATGCCTTTTATAGGATTACAAAGTTAATAATTATACACAGTTACTTGGAAATTAAGCTTTTCTCATATTTATTACTGGAATCTTGTGAAACAGAGAATTCTAACATCTAAATTATGAAAAACTTTTCTCACAAAATTAATACACAACTTTTAAGGCGATATACAGGGAATTTGATACCAATATAAACGTTGGTGTTGAGAGAACTTTATAAACCAATCTGGGGCGTCGTATAACTAAAAAAAGACATTAATGCCTTCTTAATTTTGTTTGTAACTCTACATCTCAGCAACTTCCACAGTAAGGCAAAGGAATTTGATTTCACATTCAACATTCTAAAATCTCCTTTCGTACTACTCGTTCTTCCATTGATACGTGTTATCCAAACGTTCTTTTTTCTGGACTAGACAAGAACGCCTCAGCCTGTAACCGGAAGGAATCAAACTTATTCGAATGTTCCTGACTTACCTAAGGCAGATCCTAATAGCACCAGCAGACATATTAGGAGTGTTACCCCTGTGGACTTGACTTGCTTCGCCATGCCCGAAGCACATACCCACAAGACCACCCGTAATGTCCTGACAGCCCTTATATAGCCTCCAGTGAATGAACTGGTGGGGGAGTCAAGCAATCACAGCGGCCAGCTTACATAAGAGACAAGCATACCAGTAGCGCTGCTCTCCAAGTCTTGAAACAATCGGTCTTGCCTTACATCACTAACTGGATGACAGCCTCCTGTCTAACTAAAGGCCCGACTAAAGTAGATATACAGTCGCAGAAACCCTTTCTTTACATTTTAAATGACTGACAATGAAGGACAGCCAGACAAACCTCTTGCAGGTTTGGACCTACAATTAATGTATTTCCTTTGTTCGTGTTCCATGCTACATTATTCAGGTGACGACCACAATAGTTATGAAATTACCGAATACCTTGTGTATTTATTTTATTGTTATTCAGTTTACCTCCTTGATTGATTAAACCAATGGTTCCCAGGTTTTCTCAGTTTCCAGAGCACTTGATGTTTGCTGTGCTCTCAGTGGACCACCATAAAAATTGGTTCATATGTTCCATAACTAACCTAGGAACAATATTAATAAATAAAATACGATGTAATATCACATTATGCACTCTGTTGACAGAGGGTTTTTATAAGCATAAAATACTGCAAGAGAAATGTAAAATTAAGAAAACTATTTCCATGAACTTCATGATTCTGCGATATGGGAAAAGCTACCATTACTCGATTTCAGTGGTGGAACACCTCGGTCCAGGTCGTAAGAAACCAAAGTTCTGTGGGTGAATATTGTGGGAACGACTGGACGAAAAGTGTCTGCGGTGCCGCGAAAAAAGCAAATTTCATAACAGGACTTCAGTACTAGGAACGTTCACATGATGAGTGGCTAAAATCAATGTTAACAGACACTTCTGTTGTGAAACTCTGTTATAAAAATATAATCTTAACTACAAATATTCCTCGGAAATTTCATTATATATTCCAGTTCGTAAGTCTGAAACGGATTCACATATTCTTACAACAAGTAACACTAATTTTGATAAACGGAAGGGAAATGTAAAGCTTTTCATATACCTTCTACATGTAGATCAAGTGGTTTTTTAATGTTATTTTGTACTAAAAACACCTTTAAAAACCAATGAAAGGCAACCCCGTAATAAATGACTTTTGTTCCTTTCAAATCCTACAATCTGCACACAGATAAAGTTACAATTTCCTTCCGTTTCACACTTCCCTGCACATCAAAACATATGTACGTCATATAAATACGCAGAAAGTCAGAAGCAGGAATCAAACGATTTGCCATTTCCCAAACTGCATACAGAATTCCGAATTAAATACGAGAATTGTTAATCAAATCAGTCAAGTCTGCGGTTAATAATTACTACAATACATTAACATGATCGCATTTATTGAATATACATGCGGCAGTGCTGTATTATAATCCACTTGCTTATGATAGTAACGACGGATATAGAGACAGAGTTCATGCCCTTTGACATTCAAGATAACTTCAGTAGACTAGAGGATTATCTAGAATTACACAAAAAGAAGTAACGGCCTCAGCTCTCTCGGCTTGAAACCGCGAAGGTGCTCGTAAAAGGTCCAATTTTTTTTTCTAAATAAAGCCTAATCACAAGACCCTTATCTCAGATACCTGTTAGGGTGACAACCGCATGTGCATAGCTTGGCGACCTCAGGCGGGCAGGCATTCGTCCTTCAGGTTAAAATATTTAATTAATTATATCTGTTAACATGGAAGACTCATTAATTCGTAGTAGTATTTACTAAGTGCACTTCATCCTTCTTTGCTGAGGACTACCAACCGATTAATTCCGGTTTGTCACGGTGGCAGTCCCTTCCCCATTACATACATCTGGTACTTACAGGCCTCTTATCTTATTAACGCGCTTGTATTTAACTCTATCTAAAATACAGTTTACCAGACCCAGTGGCCGAGCGGTCTAAGGCGTAGGTTTGCGGTCGCTCGCCTGCTGAGATTATGGGTTCGAATCCCACCGTTAGCATGGATGTCTGTCTGTTGTGAGTGTTGTATGTTGTAAGGTAGGGGTCTCTGCGACGAGCCAATCACTCGTCGAGAGGAGTCTTACCGACTGAAGTGCATCGGTGAGTGATCTAGAAACCTCGTGAATGAGGAAGCCATAGCCCCACTGGAGGCTGTTGTGCCAAATAAAATTTAAAAATGCAGGTTAACAGCATTAAAACAAAGAGACCGAGAGTCATATTATCCTCAAAACATGGCGGACGTATACTAGACGTACTTGATGTGGTCTGTTGATAATAACATGTTTATCATTTTAGTAAGGTGCAGACATATTCCACATTAATGAATATCAGTTTTACAACCAAATGACACGTTATATTGAAGTCTGGCCATCAGAAGATGGCAGTACAGTTTAGAGAATGGCATTTCGCTGTATTAACAGCATAACAATAGTCCTAATTAAGGATGTTCTGTAGTTCTTAGTAACTTTTTGTTTACTTGAATAATGCAATCGGTTTAAAACTTTGCACAACAAGCAGAAGATGCGTAAAAAGAAATTTACTGGAATTTGTAAGTAACCCTACCAATCGCCAATGGCATGCCAGCCTCAATAACACACTTCCCCTGGGTTTTCTAGACCTCCCCGGAAACACCAGAACGACGACCTCACACCAGTCTTACACATTTCATCCCAGTTCCTTTCAATAGAACTTAGGCATGTAAAACAAAATATTTGAAGATTCAAACCCTCAAAGCTTGTGCAGCGCCCTTAAAGAAATTCAAATAGAGCAGAGGTGACCAAACAGTCGATCGTGGCCAGCTGTTTGGTCGATCGCAGCCGCTTTTTGGTCTCTCTCAAAAGTTATTTGCTGCCCCATCACAATCAACAGCTCTTCGTAGGACAGCAATTGCTGGGTCCGCCTACCTCTGCGAAGAAGCCCTCTCCCAGGTGAAGATAATTAAATCAAGATACCGAAACCGGCTGATAGATGGACATTTAAAATACTGCCTTCACTTGTGTCTACGTAATCTTTCAGTAAGTTATCACAATATTTGCAGTGTCATGCATCAGCTTCGCAATAGGAAGTTTAAGGAAAACGCCTTTTAATTTTTCAAAATGTTTTGGTTTGAAAAGATCTATTTTTAATGCATGAAACAATTGTACTCTTACATGTTTGATGTTCTTACGCTATTTTACACTTCTTTATGTAGTTGACCTAATATTAGTACATTAAGTACTATGATAAAGATCGCGAAAGAGTTTCTGTCTTTAGCTCACTGTCCAAAAGTCTGGTCCCGTATGAAATAAAGTAACATGAAGGACATATTTTTTTTGTAAATATTGTTCAGAAACATCAATATAGCGTATATCCAGTTATGTCAATAACATGTCTACTTTCTTTTCATATGAACATATCCGTATGTGCGACATTTCTGACATCTCTAGCTACTGTGTTGAGCCATCAACCACGGATTGCTCATGGTGGGTGGTTACAATGTTGGCGCTCTGATAATTCCAGTTATCATTATTTTATAGCAGACATGATGGTAATTTGTCCCACGTAAGAAATATTACTGCACTTGTTATATAATATTTTCCACCTTTTAATTTAATTTACATTTAATGGCTAAACATCGAGTACTTCGAACATCATTAATGTTTTATTTCCTCTCTGTATCTTGTGCGTTCTAATTGAATATGTGCGACAGGCCCAGTTTTGTGGACGATATAAAATTATTTGTGGTCGCTCGTTTTATCTTGTGAAATGGGGAAGTGCAGCTATTTGACCGACCTCGGGTCCTTGGAGGACAGATTATGCCTGAAAAGTTACTTTCCTGTAATCTACACTCCTGCACAAATTTTGTTTCCGGGTGTTCACTGTAGTTGATAATGGTGTACTATACAACGCAACGTAGAGCTACCAAATAAGTGTGTAGGTATATTCAATAGAGGATCCGGGGTATTTTAGCAGGTATAGTGATCTGAGCCACGGAGAGGACAATCCGGGGTTCAAATCCCGCCGGGAGAGAGACTTTTCTTTTTTCCACACCTCTTGTACTGGTTCTGGGTCCCAGCAACCTCCTATTCTTTCCCAGGGGTAAAGCGGCCAGGTCGTGAAGATGACACTAACATCTATCCAGTGCAGATGTTAAGAATGTAGGGAGCTATGCCTCTACTCACCGTATATGCCTTCATGGCGTAGACAGGAAGAACTTCAGGTTCTTAGGCGTGTTCTCAAAATTTCGAAAAAATGACTATGAGATTCGTCATGTCTGTCCATTCCTCCGTCTTTCTGTACGTCTCTCCGTCCACATGGAACAATTAGGCTCCTACTGGACGGATTTTTATTAAATTTGATATTTGAGTACTTATGGAAAATCTGTCGAGAAAATTCAAGTTTCATTAAAATATAACAAGAATAACGAGTTTCGTGCACGTAGGCCTGTGTCCCTTTGTGATAGTGTCTCGCTCAGTTGCTCTCACAGGGGTGCCGATAAGTCCTTAGCCCGATCAGGAAGGAAACAAGCTAATGTTTCTGTCAGAATGGCGTGAAATTCCTTCAGTGCCTTGCCTTGCAAGAAAAAAAGAAAAACTTGATGACAGCTCGCGTCTCGATGTTGTTGAAATCGCGCGCGTCTCTGACATGCATCTGAGCCTGTGTCCTTCCTGTTCGGGCTAAGGACTTATCAGCACCCCGGTAGAATGAGAAACGTTTCAGACGAAGGTTGTAGAGTAAATCGAAACACGTATTGTACGTTCAGTAACTTTTTCGTCCAAATCGTGCCGTTTATGAGATAATGTGGAAAAGTATGGTATAGCCAGACAGTACACGGATGACAATTATAAAACGCGGCATTCGCTTTGCATGCTGAATGACAAAGGCTACAGACACAGCTTCAGAATATTTAATTCTTGCTGCTTTTCCACGCTAAAAATGGTTAAGCGTCGCGCCTCAGTGTTGCGTTATACATACCTTACCTCTCTTGTATGGATTAATTGCACAGTTAAGTCAGTAAAAGTTAAAGATACATTATGAAGATAGGTATAATATACGCGTAAAAATTCGTAATTTTGACTGTTTACCAGTATCATTACTAGAATTATCTATCAGGATTAATAAGATAAGAAAACATGTAGCACGCATCGGACTGACGAAAAATGCGTAAGCTTTCGGCTGGATACGCTGAAAAGTCACAGACCTCTTGGAAGAGTCAGGCATGGATGGGAGTATAAAACTTAAATGAACTTTATAGCAGTAAGTTGGTGGAGGGTGTTAACTGAGTTCGTTTATCTCAGAACAGGGGATAGTAGTGTGTTCTTTTGGATATGGTAATGGGTTTCAGTTTCCAAGAAGACTGTAAATTTCTTGAATAAATAGGAGAGCATTGAACTCTCAAGGAGAATTATGCTCCAATCAGTTTGTTAGTTAGATAATTAATTAGCCAGAGCGTAAGAAGAACAATAATGACGAGGGCTGAGGAACCGAGAGCCAGAACTAAGCTGTTGTGGTTGTCTGATGTCAATGAAATAGCAGTGACCTGTGTGTGCGTCCTTCAACTAGATAATATTTTGCCATCTTTCGTTATATGAACGTGCATGTTTATTCTTCTGTTTTACCCTTTGAACGCAGATATATTATGATTGTTTTTAAGGCCCTGTACGACTGTAATTTCATTAATGTGACCAGACGTCGGGTCATATGAAATACATAACACAGTTTTCTTTTCTAAGTGGCTGAATTGCGATATTTTGATGATCACAGATAGGCAAGTCCGTCTATCTCTCGTGACAACGATCCCTAACTCATACAGTTTTAAATTTTAAAAGAATGATGAATATTTTGAAATTTAGTCTTAATTTTAGGTAATATTTTGAAAGCTGTATGTTGGCAAATCCTTCTAAGAACACCATTTTTCTATTCAGATCTGCTGGATTGTTTCACTCAGTGGGACAGTCAGGAAACCCTATATTCTTCTAGGGCACCATGTCCCTTGAATGTGAAGGCAGTCAATAACCATGCTACTCGCTATAACAATGCAGAAGACCTGAAACCTGAATATCAAAGTTGTGAAAACCTTACACCTCGAACAACATAACAACTATGCCTAACCCTCTTCACCCTCGATACCACCGTAAGGATATTTATAAAAAGAGTGGATCCAGTTTGAGAAATGGAAAGGAATTAATTTCTCGTTCCACATTGGTAGTTATATGGCATTCATTTACGGAAAAAAATCTTTATATCCTTATCTGCAGCTTGAATTGCTCAACAGTTTCTCTTCTGTACATAAGAGATAACTGTTGCTAGCCAGTTAACCCAAGTTAAAATTATGTCCACTAACGTTCTAAGCTGTAGCAAAGTCTGCCAATTTCCCTACATTCTTATCTTGCATTAAAATTTACGACATGAAGATTCGTGGAACTGCCTGAACAACTAATTAAATGACACACGCGCGCTCGTGCGTTCTGGGCTGTGTATAGGTGTAATTTTTTTAATTTGTTTCAGATGAGGGTGAAATTTATTACTAATTGTAAGGCGGAGAGAGTTATACTTGTTAATGTTCATTATTAACTGTTATTTTGTGTGAAAATGGTAACCCCCCCCCCACACATGTATGTAAACAGAACGTGAGTTTATTGATTCATGTTTGTCACACAGAAATCACATTCCGTACTAATGAAGCATTGCTTTCGAAATCGGAAGTGAAAATTCTGCAGTTTGATTTGGTATGCTGCATTTGACAAGATCTCATTCCTCACTCCGTTCTTATGTAGGAATGTCGCTGACCTTTGAATTGTCGTAAGTATCTACCCTACCTAATCCTGCTGCGTTTGTCAGACAACATAACTTTAATCGTTATCCAGAAATAGGGCCAGACAACGGAGACAGCTCCTACCGAGTGTTTCACACGGCGTATCTTGTGGCTAGTATAAAATGATGTATCAACTAGATTTGCTACGTATTCTTCTTCTTCTTCTTCTTATCATAATCATCATCATCATCATCATAATCATTATTACCTTCACTGTGTTAATGCTTCCAGAAAGTTGAATCTGCAGCAGTAGAAATGCAGTTACGATAAGAACCGCCTGCTTGTAACTCTTTTGTCTTTAAACGAATCCGTTAAAGAAGTAAACAAATGTCATTCCTTCTGTCCAACCCAAAGCGTTCCGCCAAAACGGCACGTCGTAGGACAATCAAATGCACTAGTAAATGCAAGAATTGTTCCTTGCGGAGAGTCAGCTCCAGGAAAAATGTTTAGAAAATTAGTCATTGGGTGTCCCAAAAAGAAACCCGAGCATGCTTTAGAGGAACTCTAAAAAATGCATTGCCTAGGATAAAGGGAAACCCCCCGGTGTTCTACGCGATACGAGCTCATCTGTTGGGGAAAGACCCGTAGAAATGGTATTGGCAGGATATGGGAGAAACGGATTGCGCGCGGAAAACCATAAGTTTATTTCCTGTGTGGAGAAAGTCCAGTCTAGGTCTGTTGGTAGATTTTGGGGCAGACACACTATTTTCTATCGCGTGCGAATTTATTATTACAAGGAGAGAATCCCGAGCGAGTATGTTCTGCGCTCGTCGAAATAATCACTCGGAGAAACTCCATATACGAGTAAGTGCCATTGCTAGGAAGTTTCAGGGCAGGCAGCTGCAGTCACTCTCTGCTGTAGTGCTGTTGCAAAGCACGCAACACAGGGCAGAGAGCTGTTTCTGTTTTTGGAGGAAGGCGATGTGATGAATCTGGTGAAAAATACTACATTTTTATTAGGCTATGGTGTATTTGTGTGTTCGAGTGTGTATTAATACAGTATGTAAAAAAAAAAAAAAATTGGCTTTTCGTGGTATACTCTATAATATTTCCCTTGAACGTCTCTGATTTGCCACCTGAAAGGTAGTTGACTAGACGTGCCAAACAGCACGTTAACATAAAGCTTCGCGACGACGAGTATACGTGTATTAGGTTGTCGAAAACCGAGACAAACATACTGACACAGAGGCCCGTAGGAAAACTGGGCAAAATAAAGACGTTAAGATTAGACAAGTTGGATGTTGCAGACGCTTGTGCCAGGAAATGATGTCCGATTTCTTGGTCATCCACTCAATAACTCATTCATAATACCGAGTGTGATGTCCCAGCTCATACAAAATCCTATAGAAAGCATTAAAACTGGGGATCTATAAGATCGCATACGCTGATGCCACACGACGCACTCTCGTTGCAAATTAAAACATGTGCGAATATAGTGTATCTGTGTTAATTCGTATATTTGTATTATGGGGCTACAGATGTTGTGGTGACAGTGAACCGTAAATTCTTGGACCTCATGGTAAATGGTTTAAAAAACTAAAATTTTTAGAGATTTAAATACTGTTTTTTGTGGTAATTGTATGTAAGGGGATAAAAATATTAGTGAATCAGCTGTAACAATTTTCTGATAAAAATCATTTAGATCTTTGGGTTCTTTGTTATTAATTCTATGCAGATAAATCTTATTTCCTCAACTCTACTATTATTCGAGATGTTATTCTTCACTATTATGAAACAAAAGACTGATGTTAAGAAATACTATTTAAAAATTGAACAACTAGATCAGGCCATCAGCAGTCATATTAGCATCAATATAACCGAGGCATGTGAATTTATTTTGGCTATCGCTGAATATGTATTAAAGGATTAACTGAAGCTATCAAAATTTCGTAAGTGCTATCAATGTAAAAGACATTTTTCAAACCCTTTGTAGGAAATACCCACGGGAGAGCGATTCAAGAAAAATTTTTAAACATCGAAGTTTAAATTCAAGGGAAAAATTTTTACTTAGTTTTGAAATCATATTTTGGTCTAATTAAATGGAATACAACCCGTTGTGTGTACCTCAATCAAGGAAAAATATTAATTTTTAAGTAAGACAAACCATATATTTTCTTTCGGAGGTTCAGGGTACATGTTTCGGATTACTTACTTACTTACTTATTTACTTACTTACTCCATGGAGTAGAGTCCTTCTTGAGAAACTAACCAGATCTCAGCTAGTAAAGAAATTCCTCCCATTTTATGGAACCTGAAGATTCATTATCGCATTCACATGTTACGAACATGTTTCTGGTTAATTAACTAATCATGAACTAATTAAATAATTAATTAGTTAATTAATCCGAAACATATAGCCTGTACCTCCGAAAGACAATATATGTTATGTCTGACTGACAACTTAGCATTTTTCCGCGATATTTTATCCCGTCCGATAGAGACACGTGACATTGTCAATGCATACTGATATGTACCTTTTTCATAATGGGTCATAAAGGAATGAAGTAAGGAGTGCCCATCATATTAAAAAACTCTTAACACACACAGTTAGTACTGTCCTCATCTTCATGAAACCATGTGTCCATGAACTTCGTAAGATAAGGATCCCGCAAACACAGCGTCTCTGAAAAGAAAGAATTGTGATAGAATGAGGGAAACGGCATACTTGTTTATTTCACCTCCTGACTAGGTCACATAAAGGATATCTGCCCTGTTCTCTCTAACAGCATTAGACTTTGTAGCAAATGTATATGTTAATATGCAAGATTCACAATTCAAGAAGAGGCCCTTTTAGGGAAAATATTCCACTATAACACCGAGAAGAGACTTGTGTATCCTATAGAATATATATAATTGCACAGTCTAACACAACTTTTTATTAAGTAATTACAATTTAAAGATAATTAAATCACTTTTAACAGCAATATGTTTCGGCCATCTTCAGGCTGAGCCCTAAAAAAGGAGTCAGCCTGAAGATGGCTCTATAAGAGGAGCCGAAACATGTTGCTCTTAAAAATGATTTACTTTTATTGTAATTACTTGATAAAAATTTGGTGCTAGACTGTGCAATTACACACACACACACACACACACACACATATATATATATTATTAATTATTGAACACAACGGGGATGCCTCACTGAAAAAAAAAATTGTTTATCCTGAAAACAATCGAAGTGCCATTGTCACTTTGTATGTACTATGTGCGGTACGAAGTGAATTTTTAAAGGTAGTTCAGCTTGAACGCGCCCTGACAAGCGTCAACATGATTCAGTGTTTCCGATGTTAGGAAAAGAAATTAAAAATATTTTTATTAGCAGGTTATTGTATAAATTACTAAGTACTATTCAAAACTGATAAACAAAGACAAATCAAACTCATCTGATTGTTTAGAAACGTTATATCAACAACTGAGGTTAAGCGGCGAAATTGCGTGTTACTACGAAGCGTTTGGTGGAAGTTTCTTAGTACTTTCTTAGGTTATTTAGCGCCGCCTTATCAACTGCTTATGATTAGTAGCGTCGAATGTTAGGACTATGTTTTCCAACTGGCCAAGAAGCTGTCATGCTCCATTTTGATGTTCGTTCCCAGATCTGGTCTGAGAGAGATCGCAGAAAGCAAGAGAAACCTCAGGCGCGGGAGACCGTCTCCGGTTCGAGACTAATGCGATCCGGCGATAACTGGCTTGTGGCGCTTTGTTTGTAAATATTAGGTATGAAATCGGCGACTCTTTGATGGGAAAATTTTAAGAAGAATATTTGGGCCTACGAAAGAAAATTAAATATGGAGGATTAAAACTAAAGAAGAATTATATAAACTGATAAAATATAAATATATAGTCAATCATATCAAAGCTCAAAGACTAAGCTGTTTTGGTCACGTACAAAGAAGGCCAGATACCAGAACAGTCAAGAAGATATTTAAATGGAATCCCCTAACCAAGAGATCACAAGGAAGACCCAAGTACCGATGGGAGGATAACGTCAAACAGGACCTTTGCCAAATGAAGGTTAAAAATTGGATAACCTGCATCCAGGATCGAGAGAAATGGAAAGATATCGTTGAGAAGGTCATAGATTTCAAACACTAAAGGAAGTTCAGTGCCTGAAGAAGAAGAAGAAGAAGATGATGATGATGGTGATGATAATGAACCCGGCTACTGCATTCTAACAAAGAATAGGTCTGCCTCCTAGTTGCTGCCATATTACTTAAAAAACATGCTCCCTTTTAAGGTAAAGGTAAAAGTAAAGCCAACCCGTTACAGTCCTGGACAGGCCCTGAGGGTTCCAGCAGTCTGAGGTTCTCAGATTTCAAGACAATCGGCACATAGGTGGTAAGGTTGTCAGTCATACGCACCGGCAGCCTTTACCCCCAGGAAATTTTCCTGGTACTCCTTTCTGTTAGAGGCTGAGTCAATCGCAGGGTCATAGTGCAACCGGAAGGATTATGTCAATGAAAAAATTCCAATGACACCATCGGGAATCGAACCCACGACCTTCCGGTTTGCAGCGTAGTGCCTCAAACAACTGCACCACCGCGTACCCCCATGCTCCCGTGTATGGAACGAAAATATTACAAGCACTACTGTAATTGCATCCACATTTACATCTCGCCTTTCAATCCCGCTAATTCACCTTTTACTTCTTCTATGATGTTTCGGCCTCTTTTGGGGCCACAGCCTATCCGATCCCCTTCCCTCAAACTCCTCTCTTTTAGTTCCTCCCCAGGACTGGTTAATCGAGAGGGCAAACGGTCTAGGGGAAACCGTCAGCTGGGCTACTGCATGGAACAATAAAACGTGTCCTGGTATTTCTTGACTTCGATTATCGTTCCTGCTCTGTATTTCCGAAATTACTGAATCGTGACGTCACATGTAATAAAAGTGAAAACAGAACACCAGTTATTGCATACTGTGTATCACAAAAGACTTATAAAGGAGGTGATGACCTCCCATCTCAGGCTTTGAAAGCAGACGGATCCATTCAGGACCCACCAGTACCGTACCTGCCTTCAGGCATGCGTGCGCGCGATGCGTGTATTATTAGGTCTCTACATCATCATCATCATCATCACCACCGTCTTCATTGTCAATTGATGGGGAGCCAGTCCCACCTAAAATGTTGATTTATGTTATCTTCTAGCCAGGCAAAGGACATGAAGGGCAAAGTCCATTACGACAAACACTATGCTTCAATACGCACACACACACACATACATATATATGTACATATACTCGTACAATTTATATGCATATGTATACATACGAGGGGGTGCTGATAAGTCCTTAGTCCGACCTACTTCCCGATGTCGTAGGACGGAATCGATAGTGCCGTTGGAAAGAGGGGTCTGTTCATGTGCCGAACTGCAAGTCTTTTCTTGTTACAGAGGTTGAAAAGGAAGCATGTCAGGCGACGCGCATGATTCAACAACATGGAGACGCGAGCTGTCATCAAGATTTTTTTTTCCTGCGAGACAAGGCGCCGAAGGAAATTCACGCCATTTTGATAGAAATATTAGGGGAACATGCACTATCGCATGCCACCGTCAAAAACTGGGTGGCCCAGTTTAAACGTGGTGATTTTTCCACCTGTGATGCGCCTCGTCCTGGACGACCCAAAACAGTGACCGCCCCGGAGATTATTGATCAAATTCACGAGCAAATCTTGGAAGACCGCCGCATTTCGCCTAAATCAATAGCTGAGCAACTGGGCATCTCACGTGAGTGGGTTGGGTCCATCATTCATGAAGATTTGGACATGCGGAAGCTCTCCGCGAAGTGGGTCCCGAAATGCCTGAAGGCGGATCAAAAACTTCAACGGTGCCAGTCGTCTGAGCA
>Ga0131853_10010946_pt1 | contig 16581 bp, 12 predicted proteins | sample TergutLab28metaG_FD_92764 | JGI IMG/M metagenome (GOLD analysis project Ga0131853, IMG submission 92764) | Labiotermes labralis P1 segment gut microbial communities from Petit-Saut dam, French Guiana - Lab288 P1 (version 2) (version 2) | ecosystem: Host-associated > Arthropoda: Insects >...
TTATTTTACATGTAAACAAAACATGAAATTGGTTACTACTAGATTTAAGTCGGGAGGGCTACATGAGAAGCATGTAGTGGCAACTTGGAATCTTGGGATCCATCTCAGCATTTGCTTATAGACACAGGGAAACCAAGAGAAACCTGTGTCGAGATGGCCGGTCGCAGGACCTTCTGAGTACTGACTTCTAGCCAGCAGTCCGGCATCTAAAGTAGAAAAAAAAAAACAGCAGTGCCCACATAGTACAACAAATACACATAAGATGACAACAATACACACAAGACAACTACAACAATACACATGGCCAACCAACAACAATTACACACAAGACAACTTAAAACTAGCAACAATACACAACTTACACACACACACAAAAACCTATACATGTATATAAACCATTACTCAGTTTTATATTCCATGAAATAATATTAAAATTACTATTTTTTATTGTAGGCAGATAAAGGAGTTGGCAAAGATCCCCCCCCCCCCAAAAAAAAAACTGTCTAGTGCGAAGGTGTTCCTAATGCAAAAGCCGAGACCAAACCTATTCAAGAACAACTGTCCTGAAGATGGGTGGTTAAAGAAAATAGGACTATATGAAAGTTGGTTTCAGTTTACAACACTACCTTTAATCACTGAATGTTGGAAACGTGAAATGTAAGAAGTTTTGTTTAGTATGTCAGCATACTTTGTTACAGGCTTTCTTAAGTTGGCACCTAGAAGTAATAGAAAGGACCTGTTTGTCAGTCACTTCAGAAAGTTCTTGTGCTACAGAAGCTGATATTAAGATGTGGTTTCATGAAGTGCAAGAGAATATAAAGGAGAAAAAACTGGAAGAAGCTACAAGTGACCTTTCTAGAACTTTCAAGGGGGATGAAACATTTCATACAATAAAACCAACAAATATGCACTAATGTTCAAATTATATCTTTTTTTTACATACAGTCTGTTAACTCCAACATGCTTCAATCTATCTTGAACTTCATTGAGTTACTGAACATCAATAAAGCCTATATAAAATGGATTTTATAGTATCTACAAATGCTCTATGCACAAATTTTAATGTATTTAATAATCCATGTTATTATATAGACATTATTGATGTTCAGTAACTCCCTGAAGATGATCAGAGAGATCGAAACATGTCAGAGTTATGACAAATTTTGTGTAAAAATAATATAATTTTATGATGAGTGCTTTTGTTGGTTTTACTGTATGAAAGGAATGAAATATATTTCCAAATATACCCATCTGCAAGTAGAGGTCTTACAACCAATAGAAACAATAAATATATACTCAGTTGAATAAAGAACATCAAATGAAAACATTATTGCAGTGTGTTCATTTTCTGCAGATGAAAAGACATGCTGCCCTATGTTCATTTATCCATTCAAGAAAATCCCAGACAGGATCTAAGAGTTAGTCCCTGCAGGCTGGGGTATAGCTCAAAGTGGCAAAATATGGATGACAGCTTAAGTAGTCTTTGAATACACTGCCAATATCTTCCACCCCCTCCTTGTTGGAGATGGTGTGAAATTTCCAGTCGTTCTGCTCCTTGATGATCATTAACTGACACCTTACATTCCAACTCAGTGTCCTGCTCAGTGAATTAGAAACAAAAATCATAGCACCTCTACCCAGATGCCACATTAATTTTATAACCAGCAGATATGACTGTCTCTCGCCCAATCAAAATATCTTGGAGGAAAGCTGTGAGGGAATGGTACAGAAAGCATCCAGGAGAAATTTTAAATAAAGTATCATTTGCACCTCTTCTGAAACAATTAACTGAATCCAGTGTTAAACAAGAAACACTCTTTATTGGCTTTGAAGCTTACGGGCTTTATGCATTTAATCCCAACACTTTGGATTACACTAAATGTTTGTGAGTATCTGATTCAGCAAGTAGGTCTACTAAACATTTTAAGAACACTGCAGAAGAAGTAAAAATTACCATGAATTACTCCACATTCCCGAACATCAGTGGAAAAGAGAAAATTGAGAAATTCAGTCAAATAACAGACATTCTGCCTGGAGAAAGTGTTGATTTCATATCACTGTTTTGTTTGTGGGAGTATTTTCAGAAAGATATGGAACAAGATGAGGTCTAAGAGAATGCTGACGTTACACTGCAACATAGGAACAAACCTCTGGAACCTAGCAAAAAGTTTTCAGAGGTTCCAAAAGTAACTCATGACAGAAAAAAGAGGATGATGGCTGACCATGACGGAAATTTAGGAACTAGAACTCCAAAGGAGGATGACAGCAGGAAAAGTATACAAGCTGAACGATCTAGTAGTAGTCTGTCTCAGGAGCAATCTGTGATCAGTAGAACCTCGTGTGTTGCAAGAATTGTACACATTGAACCTGTGAATGATTTTCTTAAGTGACCTGATACACCTAAATGCGAAGGCAAAATACAGACTGAATGACAACTACTTGCAAAAACATCTGAGAAATACAGAGAGATGGTTGATAAGACATGTCTTCTCAAGGATACAGAAGAAAGGGAATATGAAGTGCAGAAAAGGAGACATGAAGAAGCAAAACAAGAAAGGAAGAATAAAGGTCCAAAACATACAGCTCGAAGGAAACTTATCACACAAAGACATGAAGCTGAATGCATTTCAATGTGCCACATCTGCAAGAGAAGCAACAAACATGGCAATGAGCTGTGTTGTGATGACTGTCAAATTCCTTATCATGAACTATGGACTACAAGATATCACAGATTCAGAAGATGGTGACACTTTGGTTTGTCATATCTGTTACAAATAAGACAATAGAGAGAACAGCTCAGACGAATGATAGCTGATAATGATAGTGACTTAGATATAGAGATATATATTTAACTGCAATTGGGTGGACAGCTGGTGGCAGTAGTACAGTACACATTTACACACAAACAATAGACAGAACATGCAATTAATTTGGAAAGACTGCGGGCCATGCCCCATCTTTGTGAGTTATACCCTGGCATTTGCCTTACAACTGAGGAAAAAGCATGGAAAAACCTCAGTCACATAAGAGCTGTACATGCTTGCAATTCAGAAATAAACTTGCAAATCTGTGTACAGATCCATTGGTTGCACTTGTTAGTATGTCCCAGTTTTGTTTATGATAAGATAGTGACAGTACACCAGCCACACAACACAGCATCACATACTCTGGACTAAACCCATTACATTTACCAACACTTACTCCCAACTTCATATAGCTTAAACTTCAGACATATATAGCCTATATTTTACTTTACTGCGTATCATTTTATACTATCATTCTACAGTAAATTCTAACCAATAATCATATGAATTTCAATACTGTGAAGTAATCTATTTGCCCACACTGTTTTCTTGAAACAGAAATGTCACCCTGAAGGTGGCCAGATTACTGGCCGAAACTTGTATTTGAAAAAATCACATTAAAAATACATGAGTGGAATTAAGTGAATTTTGTTGGTTCTTGATACACATTATACTAACATATAAATTAAGGATAATACAAAGAGTGGCCAATAAATGTCAGATACATGTCCAGTAACCATACATTTGAGCAAACTTCACTTGTTAGCCCTGAGAAATGTGTATGGATTTTCTAAGGTTTTCAGTGAAAAGAGACATAAATGAGATTAATCAAACTGCATTTCAGTTTGGAATTTAATAAAATATATGTATGTTATTACACATAAAAAAAAAATTTCCTGAAGTGGCCAATAACTATACTGTTTTCCCTATTCTCCAAAACAGCCAATAGCATATCCAGATACTACAAATACAGCCAGTATTAAGAACATGGGGCTATTATGATAATGTTATTTGTCAACATTTTAAAAGTACACAATTTGCATGTGTCTTTTTATGGTACAAGAAATTTAAATGGTAACAAGCCACAAGGAACAAAATGCGACTTTCATTTACATGCCTGTAGTCTGTATGTAAACTCCCAGTCCCTTTGTGTGTTTGTAAAAATTCAAAAAAGTAACTATTAGCTTCAACATGTCTGTCCACCCATCTGTCCATCTGACCACATGGAACAACTTGGCTCCAAATGGACAATTTTCATGAAATTTCATATTTGAGGATTTTCAAAAGTCTCTCATAAAACTTAATGTTTCATTAAAATCTGACAAAAATAACAGATACTTCACATGAACACCTACGTACATTTATGATAATATCTTGCTGAATTCTTCTTAGAATGAGAAATGTTTCAGTCTAAAAATGTAGAGGAAATCAAAACACATTTTATGTTCTAAAACTTTCTTCCGAAAATCGTGCTGTTTATGAGTTAATGTAGAAAAGTACAGTAGAGTTGGACAGGCCACAGATGATATCATGCAGTAAAGGAAACATGAAATTTGCATGCTGTATAACTAAAGCAAGAACATACACACACATTCATAATAGTTAATACTTATTGCTCTCCCACAGTAACAATGGTTACGCAAACATGTTTCAGTGTTACATTACCCATATAATGCTCGTCTCTTTTACTTTCTCAGTAAGTGAACACATGACTGTAATGGATTACCTACGTTTTCCAAAAAATTATTAAAAATACCTGTTCATCTGATGTTACTTTAATTTCATGGACTGCCTTCTCTATTCCTTCCTTTGTTCCAGTGATAGTAATTTTATCTGAACTGTCAGCCACATTGGGTACAGTAATCTTGGTTGCTGTTGTCTTTTCTAATTCCTTCAGTTTGGTACCATTCTTTCCCAGGATGAAACGATGGTGCTCCTTGGGAATGGATATAGACATACTGGCCTGTGAAAAATCAAATATCATTCATTTCATTCTTTCCTGCTTTTATCTGAGTTCATTTACAGTCTTTAGGTGACACATACCTGCTGTGCTTAGATCAATAAATGTATCCAAAGGAGTTCCATCACGCACAACAGAGTTTATTACAAATGTGACTAGTTCTACCCATTTTTTGGGCCATCATCAGACCTGCATACCTGAACCCATGAAATAAATTATACAAATTATCTACAAATCTAAGAAAGAGCAATTTCTTCCTTCACACTGATGTATAAAACTTTGTGAAAACTGCATATGATTAGCAGAAACAATGTAAAATAAAAATAATAATAATAATAAACAAATAAAAAATGCGAAAAGCTATATATTAAAACAGAAATATGATCAATAATAAAAAAAATAAGTTTCATCTGCCTCCTTCAACCAAATAAGATTGATTACTGATCATATTTATGCTTTAATATAGCTTTTAATGTATTTTTCATGTATTTTTTTATTTTACACTGTTACCACTAATCACATGCACTTTTACAGGGGTGCTGATAAGTCCTTAGCCCAACCCTGGAAGGAAAAGAGCTACAGTGACCAAGACTTATGGCATACAAACAACAGGAATATATTCCTGTTGTTTGTATGCCATAAGTCTTGGTCGCTGTAGCTTGTTTCTTTCCAGGGTCGGGCTAAGGACTTACCAGCACCTCTGTACAAAGTTTTATTCATCAATGTAAAGGAAGAGATCTCTTTCTCTAAACTTTATGGATAATTTGTATAGTTTCTTTCATGGGTTCTGGTATACAGGTCTGATGATGGCCCAAAACTAGTCACCTTTGTAGTAGACTATGTCGTGCATGACGGAACTCTGTTGGATACATTTTCCAAGTTCATATATTATGAAGTGAAATATTGCAAAAAGCTGTGAACAAATTACAATGAGAAGACAGCATCAGTATGATTGTATCTGTTACATATGCAAACAGTTTGTTAAGTTACTAATCCCAATGCACACACAACGTTTTTCATCACACGAGATGATAGGGAGAAAGAGGGATGACGAAGTCCTGACCCGCCCCCAATCTAATGAATAGCAAATTTCGAGGCAAAACCCCTCAGCCAGAGTATCCAGCACGTTTCATCAACACCATGGTCAAAGAACGCCGCAGAAACATCCTGAATACAATGTCAACTCTACTACATGCAGCTTAATTACACAAACAACCTGGCCAAGAAATCTGTAAAGATGGTCTCATTATATGTGGAGTTATTGAGGCAACACACCATCTCAACAACATGAGCAAAGACAGTGCCTGCCTGAGCAGGTCACTGAATCTTCTTATTTCCACCCTCAAGAAATGTAAGAAAGTTCTCTCCAAAAATAAAATTATTTCTCCTCTTGAAATGACAACCCTATGCACTGAACCAACAAGGGAACTATTTTGCAGGCCACAGTGACCCTGAAGAATGTCTTATCACACTTTCCTTTCCACTGATTAGACAGGAATCAATTTCTTCTCTCCTTCTAGTACTTCAAAGTGACCAACACATGTGCTCTTCTGTTGATCACCCTACCAACATAATTTGGCCGACTCAATCCAAGCCTAAAAATGGAGGCATGAAACGTCTCCCAAATGCTGGTACCCACCTACAGGACTACAAAGTACCACAACCCAGAAAGCAACAATGTAATAGAGACCAGTCCTTATTTATGTCACAACATGATTCATTTTACCTGTGTTTGAAAATGTATCAGAATCTTGCGTCTTGCTTCCAGTACTGCATTCTGTTTCCCGGTCACTAAAAATGTTAGAGACAAGTCTTTTGATGATGATATTTCAATATGTGCTCCAGTCTCCCTCATGATCTGTAAACAAGTAGGCACTGATTCGCCTTCACCAAACTTATCGCTGTGATCAAATTTGCGTTCCTCAAAAGGCACTCTGAAAACCTGTAACACAAGAGTACAATTTCAGATTTGTTGAAGTCTTATGCAGTGATGTAGATATTTCTGGACATTTAATGTCAAAAGCTGTAGGAATTCATATTTTCATCCTGCTCAAGATGACTAAAGATAATTATAGCAACAGGGTAAGGTTTGCATGTGTTAATTTGCTGACATATACTCTGAAAACAACTAACCTCATGCCTCAAGGTATGCAATCCATATAAGTTAGGCTATCAGTTTCCATTTCAGAAGCAAGAAGTTCAGCCATTCATATTTTTGTTACATTAACACAAAGTTAAGGTTAATAAAAAATATCCACCAGCCTTAGGCTTTGAGGTATGACACATGTCCATTAAGCCATGTGTGTTTTCGTGGTACAGAAATTTTGGGCTTTCTGGTTTTCATCATAATGATAGAAAGTAAAGGACAACAAAGATAATTACAGCATAAAGGATAGGGTCTAAGGTTTAATATTACTAACATTTACTCACAAAAAAGATATACAGTAAAATTCCTTTAATCCATCATCTGATAATCTGGCACTTGAGGAAAGTAATCTTCAATACATTGTATAATTGTACAAGAAAAATGAAATAGGCAGATCTGAGGGGCATGATAAAAGAAAGGCATCCTACATACATTGTTGTGGTATCTCCTGACCTCTTGTCTCCTACTGTATCAGATACTTCAGCTAAGACAGCGCCAGAACACACACCCTGATAACCCTGAACCAGATAACCACATACATTACTCCTCTGATTATTTGTGCAGCCCAAGTGTAGAAGACTGACAAAAAAATTGTGTAAAAACCTACATCTGTATAGGCACCTGTCCAGTCCCATGAGTGCCAGATTAACTCTTCACTATCACACGTATGTTTGTAATGACTTCCAGCAATTCCACTTATATGTGATTATAATTATGTTTCGAGTCATAAATGTTGCTCTCTTATAAATATGAACATGTTTCATACATTCCCCCTCCCCTCCAATTGAAGTTAGGTTAGCATTTAGGCAATGTCTATATTGTAGTTGGCACTGCTGTTATTCCCGTACCCTTAAATTGAATATTCCAGTTGAGATGGAATTGGGTCAGTGTTAATGCAATATTTCTCTTATAGCTGTTGCCCTTCCACATGGTCATTCGGCTCATGAGAAATGCTGACTGGGCAATGTGGCCTGTGCTTGACGCTGCGTACCCTCTTTTCCCCTGGTAAGGAAATAAATCCTCCCACTCTATGCTCTGCACATAATAGTTACCTCAACACCATAGAAGTGTCATTTCTCCAGAAAATATTTCCTCAGTGGTCCGATTAAAATATGGTGAAGTCATAACCTTTATCAGATAATCTACCTGATTCTTCTTTCAAGATACAACTAGCTACACATGCATATGGTTTCCTTGCAATCTATATGTTTATAAATCGCATCATATTTCCTGCCACCTACAATTCAACCAGGCAAAGGAACACTACTCACCTGGGTGACCACTGATGAACCAATTCTCATTTTATTATTCCACTGCCCAAGTTGGGTTACGGTTGGAGAAGCTGAAGTTACAGACTCCGGTAACGCTGGAAACGCGTCATCGTACTTAAGGGTTGGGGGTTCGAAAGCGGCTTCCTCCTCCATCACTGCTTGCTGCATTGTAGGGATGTCCTGATTCGCGCCAAGTCGTTACAGTAACACTAAATAACAATAAACATGCAACATGTGACGAATATTGCAATACGGCCTGAATTAACATCACAAAATTAACACTTCCGAGCTCCCTTATGGGATGATTAATCATGTGTTTTACGTCCTGATAAAATACCAAACGCAACTTAAATAGAAGCCCATACGTACTTAATTGTATTAGTCAAAACTCAGTTTTGAAGATAACATACCCATTAAACATGCCACACTAAAATGCAAAAATACATGGTTCGCAGTCGACGTGTCACACCGTCAGTAGGTTGGACACATTGACGTGGACTCTACTTACTGTACTGTAATCCAGATAATCCGTCCTAATTAATTCTTAATCGCATCCCTTTCTCCAGTTCGACCCGGCATTCACCTGCAATTATAAGTAAAATACTGAAATAGCAAAAAGACATTTCAACCTAAATATGCTACGATTCCCTTGCTCCCACACTTACCGACGTCCGACTATAGAATGAACCGGCTGCTTGCGCATGCGCTTATGATCATTGGTGATATGACGATGTTAAAATAATATGAAGGATGTATTTGTGAAATTTACAACCAAAGTTAAAGAATAAGAAATTATACGAGAAAAGCAATGAATCCTTCAATTATAATTATTCTGCATTTAAAATAATGCGAAACAACAGATTCTAATATTAACATGACCAACACATATACGCGGAAGGATACAAAGGTACCTTCTAAGCTCTTAGGAGTTAAAATAAAGTTATTGAACTTGATGTGAAACTCCTGTTTAATGTGTTTGGCTATGTTACAGGTGGAGGGTATGACACTCTTAACACTACTAATACAGTTTCCTCCAGTTTGATGGCTCATGTAATTATCTTCATAGCCTTTTTAAAAACAATGTATTATATGGCATTCTTTCACCGCAAGCTCTTTCCTGAAACAATTTCAGCGCCCGTAATTCTGCCTGTGCGATTTTTCCGCGTATCTCCACGTCACTGTATTGTTTCGGCGCGCTTTTCAATCGCCATCTTCATGGTGACGACCACAAAATGATACAATGTTGGGACAGCCTCACGGAACGACAAAGCTGAACTCCAAAGAACAAAGTTACACATGAGATACAGGCCACGAAAACCGGAGCACGAAAATGGGTGATGAATTATAAATACTACATTATATGACACACTTGACTGTACGTGTGGTACAAATTTGAACATTTAACTCACATATCAGCGGGTCTTCAACCCTCCCTTACGGGCATGGGATTCCAATTTCATGCTCTCAAAATCTCTTTGCTATGGTCCATGCTGTCTTCGTTTCGTAATCAAGATTCACCTCTTCACGCCCTACCCTTGAGGATTGAAATGCGGTTGTTAACGCAGGTTTAATTCTGCACGGGTTTAGGGGGATGCACATACCCACCTATAATCGTGGACACGTGGTGCAAACTTGTACACATGAATCATAGCACCTGGCTGTTATCTGTGCTTGTGTACTGGGTGTGATTTGTCGCCGTAGGTGAACTGTGACTCCAGTTGAGTTGCTTCAGGTAAGCACAGTCACGGAACATATATCACCCTGGTGTTGATCCGGATCCGTGGTATGTCATGTGTTGCGCAAATTTCGGATGAGAGAGTTATCATTCTTGGCGCGATACTTTAATCAAATCACCTATCCACACGGAACATGCTTGTGTTGTTGTTGTTGCAGTGCTAGTAAGATAAAATTCAGAACTTGTTAACAATATAAGTAGTATACAAACAATTCTCGACGTAAATACACATTCGAATGCAACATGTCTGCGACAAAATGAAACAGTCACAACAGGTTTATTGTAATAAATGTTATTACACAAGTCCGCTACATGTTTCAGCCCCGGCAAGGGCCATTCTGAGGCGAAACAACTCAAAGGGAAGGTAACAGTAAAAAATGAAAGAAGCCTCTTTCTTACACTTGTAGATATCACCTACTTTGATATAAACGGTATCATATTTTGTCTCCTGAAATAAAACATAATTTAAAAACTTCCTCGTTAAAACACAAATATAAAACTTATAGAATGATAAATTTAGACATTCCCTCAGTTTAATATAATACGATGAAGTGTGTCATAAGCATATACATGGCAGTCCGTATTATTGGATGTCAGTTCTAACGCCACTATCATTTTGAAACAGCTTCCTTGTATGCGGTAGTTCTTCTTATTAAGTATTGTTTTAAAATATAGTTTTTGGTTGCAGTTTCTGTAACATGTTAAATAGAAAAACACAAGAGCCATATACTTGTTGTCTGCTTTCTTCTGGGTAATTCCCCGGCGTCTGAAGTTTTACAGGCCAACGTTTCGGAACACACTGTCTGTTCAATATTCATAGGTGGGTAGCTATGAAGAATGACTGGGGTCAAGCCAAGCCAAAGTGTTAACTGGGCGCAGAGACTTGCGCCAAGCGCAAGTCGACGTCCTCCTTTCTGTTAGGCTTTCCTGCGTTTGACCGCACCGCTGGGCTCTATGACAGACACCTAAATTCTAACAAGGGGATCTGCTTACGCTAACGACATGAAAGTGAGGCTGAAGGCCTTGACTGATCATGCCAAAGACTAGGACCAAGGGTGCCCTGGACTAATTATGGGTAGGATAAACTTTGGTTGGTTGGCTGTCTGGGTTCTGAGCCCGGACTGGCTCAGTCGCAAACTGGAGGTATGCGACGTTTGTCAGGCGGTTAGGTGAAGCCGCCGCGCTTGGGGAGAGGGGAATGCGGGCCGTGCCCTGAATTTGCATCGTGTACCCTGGTATTTGCCTTACAACTGAGGGAAAATCACGGAAAAACCTCAGTCAGGGTAACCGAAGGGCGCCCGGCCGATCAGGGCTGAACGCGATTCGTTTAGTCGACTTGGCCATCGCGGGCGAGGGCCAGCTGGCCCCTGCCACCCTTAGCTTTCGCGACAGGCGACGGTGTCAACCCTCGGTCAGCGTAGGTATCTGCCGAGTTGCCGTTTAGGGGGTTCCCCACATCAGCTAACTTTGAGTCCAAGCTCTCAGTTAGGGCTCTGATGTGGTCGGCAAACAGCGGAACGCCCAGATACTCGTGTATCTGCCTGTTACTTACGTACCAGGGGGCACCAGTAGCGAGGCGAATACACTTGGATTGTAACACCTGTAGCCTCCGCACATGGGTGCGGGCAGCGGACCTCCACGCGGGGCACGCATAATCCATCATGGAGCGGATGAGCTGCTTATATAGCAGGACTCCGTTCCTGACGGAGTGATCATTCTTCCTATTCGGGACGGAACCCAGCATACTCATCCTTTGAGGAGCCCTCTTCCTGACCTGATCGATGTGAGGCGACCAGGTGAGTCGTGTACCCAGGGTCACCCCCAGATAACGAGTTGTGTCACCCATTGGATTGGTTACCCGAACAGTATTACTGGTCGGGGCTGGATGAAGCCCCGTCCGGCACGCCCGAAGATTATCGTGGTGCTCTTAGAGACATTAATGGCGATTCTCCATTCACTCAACCACCGTTGAAGATTCTTGAGGTATGACTCCGGGTAGCTGAAGAGCAGCGTCGGCTTGCGGGACGTGGCTATGATGGCCGTGTCGTCCGCGTAGAGGGCCAACTCGACGTGGTGCGAGGGTGGGGGCATGTCGACATACAAACTGAAGAGGACAGGGGAGATCCATCCACCCTGAGCTACCCCAGCCCGCATGCCTCGAGATGACGTGGCCGTCTGGAAGGACGCTTCGAACGATCGACCCCTAGGGTAGGATGACATTGTAAGGACTATATAAGATGGGAAGTTTAGGGGCGTTAGCGTGTACAGAAGATCATCGATCCGGACGGTATCGAAGGCTTTGGCCACGTCGAGGGAAACTGCGCCGGTGAACCTCTTTTCGCCGAAATTCCTGGTTATTCTTTCAACGAGGCTGGCCAGATTCAAGGACGTGCCATGCCTGGGTCTGAACCCATACTGCTCGTCTCGCATCAGTCCGCGTTCGCTTACTACATGTAAGATCCTAGCTAATAGGATCTTTTCAAATAGATTACCAATCGTGTCCAAGAGAGTAATAGGCCGATAGGAAGAGGGCAGTGCCGGATCCTTCCCCGGTTTAAGGATAGAGATCATTCGAGCGTGCTTCCACACTTAGGGAAAGTTATGGGTGCGGAGAACCGCATTGAAGATCTGGGCCAGGAAGGAAACCGCTCGCCGGGGAAGATGCTTCAAGGCCCTGTTCGGGACTGGGGTTGAGAATGTTGGGGTATGTATATGGGAAAATGTCTGGCTCTAAAATAGCCTGAGCTAATCAGAAGGTGACAGGGAAGGGGCGGGTCCGAGTAGAGAAACAGGTTGTGGAGAGCAACGAACCACATGGAGGCCACAGGTGCATATGTGAAGGAGATACGGCGCGTGTCGGGGTGAACCATGCAATGGTAGAGGTCAAACTATTGTGGTTTAGGTGACTGTCTCCTTTCCTTAAGCTTATGTAGAGAGGTTTCCAGGATTTGCTTAAGGTCAGGCCATCTCTGTTGATGTTGTGTGGGTGCATTTCATGTTCAACTGCTTCCCTGATGAGTCGAGCCAATCCAGTTTTAGCAGAAAGGAGTTTTGTATCCTGTAGTTTAATACTTGTAATGTGATCGGGGTTAATGCTGTGTTCCGCTACTGCTGATTTGTCGGTTTGTGCCAGTCTTGTATGTCTGTTGTGCTCTTTGATTTGGATGGAATGACCATCTTGTCCAATACAAATCCTGCCGCATTCACATGTGAGTCACTTAGCATTACATAGTGTTAGTGATGGACAAGGTGTTGGTGGAAAAATACTGACAGGAAAGGCAAATCTGAGAAAAATCAGTCCTAGTGCCACTTTGGACACCATAATTCAACATGAGAAGTTGAAATCATGACTACCTTAGTAGTGTTCATCTCTCCACTAGTTAAAAATCATTACCTCTTAGACAGGAAATGTAACAATCTGATCACAAGAACAAGGTAAAGCTACACTAGAGAGGTTACAGCAGAGTGTATCCTTGACAGGCAAGTTACATCAGACAAGTGGGTCAGTTACACTGGGCACCCCCTGAATGGAAGTCAAAAGAGATACCTCTTCAGCCAACTTGTTCAATATACAGGGGGTTTTATTCATAACATGAAAACAATTTACAAATCTCATCACTTTTGCATTTAAAATTACTGTACATGTGAAATACAGACCTCAGTGTGAAACATGTGAAAAAATGTTGAAATCGAATGATGAAAGTCTGTAGCATGCAAAGGGTCTGTGGAGATTGAAACTAACTCTTACTGCATTGCCCTTTTCAAATCATTAATTGTGCAAGGGTTAGTGCTGCATATTCTATCCTTTAAGACATATTCACACAGGAAAAAGCCAAATGGGTTTAATTTAGTGACAGAGTTCTGATAAATAAAAAGACACTCTACATTGTACATAGATTAAATAACTGCTTTTCACACCAGCTGAAATGTAACGGCTGGTTTACAGGAATATTGTGGAACAAACATTTCATTATTCATGGTTCCAGGTGTCTCCACTTGCATCCCTGTACCAACTTTCAGGACCTCAATGTATATGACAAGCTAAGAAGTTTACGTGAAGGGGCAATGGAAGCATCTCTTAGGCAGAATGAAGTCTTACGCAATAGTAATGTTGAAACAGAGAAACAAGGACAAAATCTTACTGCAGTTGAATTGGTTACAGTATTTTAAATTAAAAAAAAAATGCTTGCAATTTGTGATGTGGCTACTGATGGTATTCTACAACATGCTACTTTAAATGAACTATTCATACATGCAGAAAGAACAGTGGAGGAATCTTGACAGAATTATTATAAGCTAATAAATAGCACTCATAAAACAAGGAAAATAAATCATTCATTAAAGTTCAGCTGCACCAAACGCTGTGAATTGATGGTGCTGATCTGTACTCAGGAAGTCCCTGGTTTGCATTTAAGGTGAAACACTGACAATCCAAACTACAGTATTTTGTGATTTCTTCACTCTTTCCAGGCAAATGCAAGCACAGTACATCAAATAATGTCATGACTGCTGCATTCCATAACCTCTCCAATTAGTATTTATTAGTCGCTTTCTATTCGATGTTACATAAACTTTTGAGCCAAACGGTGACTATGCTCGACGCATAAAGAATGGCAGAGGTTGGCTAAAGTTGACATCAAGAACATACCAATTACAGGGTGTTCTTTCATAGCCCTGTGGGACAAATACATCGCTGTTGCTGGTGTGTTGTTACCACCCAAGTGAATACAGAGTTTGCTAAGCCAGTGTGTTCCCATTTAATACACATGCTTATGGAATACTCTAAAATACTGACCACAAATAGATAGGTTGGTAGATAGACAGATGGATGGACAAATAAATATGTTACTGCTTAACATTCATCAATGCGGAATGCTATGAGTCCACAAGCTAAACATCTAGCAAATATGCCATATCATAAAATTTGTGTATGCACAGAGTACTGGTTGACAAGATGCCTAACAGATGATGCATCATTAAAAAAAATCAGAACCATGAATCTAAAAACAAGGAACTTAAGTGAAGGGCATGCAAGTATGGTGCCTAGGATGATGAAAATTTCATAATTACTGCTGGCCCCTAAACTGTCAGCTGCCATCTATATTTAATTTGCCCACCCTTGATATAGAGTAATATGAACTGGATGCAACAAGGGTTTTGTATTATGTGAGGTCGTGGTTGTAGTAACAATCAGCAACACAGTTGCTAACTGAATTTAATTTCCACTCAAAATTCTGAAACAGCTTCCACTTCCTCCAATTATAAATAGTTTCAATGATGCTATTTAGTACGCATGTCTGACTACAACCGAATCAACTATGCTTCATGTAGAAGTTAAATTGGTTATGAATGAAACTGATATTGAGGATATTACTTTTTCATGGTAGTAAGGAACTGGGACTGTGGTGTTCTGGATTATGCCACTGGGTAGTCTACTCGGTTTTGCAGGAGCCTACTGCCTGAAGTTGCATTTCTACCTGAAGACAGAGGCAGAAGGCTGTCCATACAGTGTCATAAACCCTGAAGACCACAACCTAGAAATAGTTTCTGTATCCTTTGCCTTCTATCTCTCACCCACTCATTCATTCATTAGTATTCGGCCCTAGAGGCCGGTTCAGCAGGAACCAGAGCCCGGTTATGGAACCGATGTGGCTCTTGGCACACTGCATCCTAGGCAAATTCTTGGGGATAGTTTGCCATTGCTTTTCCCCGCCTTTAGATGTTCGCACTTTCACCACCACGCGCCTCTGTGTCCTCAGCGACGCAAGAGATCCTAGTAGCGAAAGGTGGAACTGCGGGCGAGAAAGACGTCCGGTAGTAATTTTGCCTAAATTCCGACTTCCACGTAAATTTAGGGATCTTTTACATGCCGCAAATCTACGACATGGGACCGATGACTTTACTTCCCCTCCGAAGGAAGGCGTGCTGATGATTTTTTCGCCCTAAAAATCCGACGGCTTCGGCCGGGTTTGAACCCGCGAACTTGGTAACCAAAGGCCAGCACACTACATCTAGACCACCGAAGCCCCACTCATTCATGCATAAAAAAAAGGGGGAGGGGTGAACCCATAATTTTGGGAACGTTAAAATGTCCTCAGGTGTTAAATATAAATTAATCTGAATTACTAAACCAATATGAATAATGGATATACTTGATACACGAGAGACTCATAAAGCATGTATAGACAGTAATTTATTCCAACCTACTGCACCAATGCAATAAGTTGGTGTAAATTCTTCTCTGTATATTGTCGGCTGCACTGAAGATGTACAAATAATAAATTTTCAAAAAGTATGATTTGGATTTTAAGTAAAGCACAATTTTGATGATGTAGCCCATCATTTTTAGTATAGCTGTTTCTTAGGATTGCTGGCATCAGTTACGGATGGTTCATGGCATGCGTTGTAAGTTAATCTGTCAACATATATTCAGGACCGTTGGTGATAGGAGGGGAGAGATTTAAATGAGAAAACGTTAGGAGCTGATAACAGACGCTAGCAGTCCAGTAAGGAACTCAGTCGCATATGAGCGTGGTGTAGGTAAGAGTACTGAAAAGTGACTGTCAGTTTCCTAGAAATTATCTAGTTGTTTTACTGGATATAGTGCTCCATTATTTCATATGAAGAATAAATTGAGTAAATAAAACAAAACAAAAAAAAAAGAA
>Ga0131853_10010947_pt1 | contig 16579 bp, 11 predicted proteins | sample TergutLab28metaG_FD_92764 | JGI IMG/M metagenome (GOLD analysis project Ga0131853, IMG submission 92764) | Labiotermes labralis P1 segment gut microbial communities from Petit-Saut dam, French Guiana - Lab288 P1 (version 2) (version 2) | ecosystem: Host-associated > Arthropoda: Insects >...
ACACACATACATACATACATACATACATACATACATACATACATACATACATACATACATACACACACACATACATACATACATACATACATACATACATACATACATACATACATACATACACACATACATACATACATACATACATACATACATACACACACACACACACACATACATACATACATACATACATACATACATACACACATACATACATACATACATACACATATCTTTCCTTTGTGCAACACTCTATGTCATAACAACAATATTTCGGGAAACTGAGTTTGTAGGTTTTACAAAATTTTAATTTTAAAGATTAAGTTTAATCATGTATTTTAATAATGCAGTTATGTAACAGGTTTGTTACTGCACGGAATATTTTACCTCAAAATGGATTGAGTAAGTGGTAGATGCCGGTTTTAGGAGAATAACAGAAATATTGTGTTGCATTAAGGAACAGATATAACTAAAAAAACAACTAACTAACTAGCTAACTACATGAGGCAGAGTCCTCAAACGACGATGTGACACATATTTGATAGCTAGCGTGGTCAGGATCCTGACCATGCTAGCAGACAGCCAACATAACTAGCATGACAAGTACATATTGCGTGTGTACAATGTTGAGATAGACCTGATAATGGACAGTGGACCTGTCCGAAACATGTAGAGTACTTTATCAAATAAATTTGAGAAATTGTGCATCTCGTTGATTTTTATTATAAGAACAAATCCTGAGATTCAAAATAAAAACAACGGAGGATCATGAATCCTAATAAATCTCGTTTTAAGCCTCATGTTTCCGTTTCTTTGTTGGACTGAGGCAACTCACTTTGCCCTCCATTATATAGAACAAGAGACTTAGGCAGACTAAGCAACGAATAAACTACTTAGACCATACTAGAAGTGATATTTTCATTTCCATGATGCTAGATGTTGAATAACATATGTATAAACATGTGATGCGTAACTCTATTTTTTAAATGTGTATGTTAAAGCCGAGGCTCTGTGGACTCTTAAAGAAGAAACACCCCCCCCTCCCCGCCGCATGATGATCGACTACGGATGATACTGGAACTGCTCTGATATATCCTCCCTTCCAAAGGAAAACTGGACTTTTATGTCACTCTGACGCAATTACAACGATACAAATAAGTAGGTGTTTTTTTAAAATAGCTGCTCAAAAACACTGGATCTCTGGCATTACAACCCACAGAAACGACAATTCCAGTACCACAGCTAGAAAACACACACGATCATAATGTAGTTCCTTCCATCTCCAGTCCTCAGAGTCTTTCCCCTAGATTCATGTCGCATCTCCTTTTTCTAATCAGCCGTCTTAAATCAGAGTTCTCTATTGGCACGCTCTAAATTTTCCTCATCTATTTAATTAACACATAAAAAAATGCATATATATATATGTTATTTAATAAATCTACAATTTACATTAAAACACTTAAAACCCTCCTACATGTTTCGATCCCACGATCATCCTCAGGGAGCATACATTGTTCCTTACTAAATTTATAGTTTAAAAACACTCAGTGATTTTAAACTAAAACTTTAGCAAGGATTATTTCCGGATAAAAAAGCATTACACTCGTAATTTACCAAAACAATCGTTGTACTGGCCTTCTCATGAGTTGTGCAAAACTTAAACATTTGCCTCGTCATAATAACAACATCCAACATCCCAAATTAAGCTTCACAGGACAATTCGGTCCCATAACATTTTACAGCAATACAATGTTTTACGTCGTTACGTATGTCCGCACAGATATGTAGAACATACTGCTAAGTACGGAGCTACATAATACGTACTAATCAACTAATACTATTAGACTGTTGAGATCGTTAAGCGAAGCAGGTATGGGAGAGTTGATTATTGCATAAAATAAAGCACTATATTATCCAACAGATGCACAAATATATACTTCGTAGATACAATTAGAATTATTATAAAATATGTAAAATATTTAAAATTGCTCCTACATGTTTCGGATCACAAGGGATCTATCAGCAGGGAGCTCTACAGAGTGTCTGGATAAATTTACAGTAATGGTTCTATCTCGTCTGTTGATATGGATGTAGTCGGTGTTATGGCAGCATATTTGCCCGTGGCGCGTGTGTGTACTGCACAGTGTAGAGAGGCACTGTGTGTGTACTGCACAGTCTAGAGAGGCCTCTCTAGACTGTGCAGTACACACACGTACCACGGGCAAATATGCTGCCATAACACCGACTACGTCCATGTCAATGGACAAGATAGAACCATTACTCTACTTTTAGCCAAACAATCTATACAGCTCCCTGCTAATGGATCCATTGTGATCCGAAACATGTTGGAGCAATTTTACATATTTTATAATAATTCTAATTGTATCTACGAAGTATATATTTGTGCATCTGTTAGATATTATAGTGTTTTAATCGTCACTGATGCACGGTACAAACATGTAGATTGCATAAAATATTTTATGCGGAAATAACTGAAAGAGGGAAATCCTGTGGCAGACACAGGCGTAAGTGCAATGTTGGAATTTAAATAACCTTTAATGTAAAGGGCTTAAAAATATGGAGTGAAATAATCAGACTTATGACAAAGACAAATGACCAGTCTTTGTCAACACGCCATTTTTCACTTTACAAAATAGCAGAAGAATTTCATAGGTAAATGAGCCACCTTTAAACCTTTGGTCTTGAATGCCACACTTTTCTGAACAAACAAATTATTTCTTGAAAAGAAATTGATACATACTCTGAAGACGTGATGCAGGTCACAGAATTTAGGCGTGGACAAAAGACGCCATCAAGCGCAAAAAGGGCGTAGAGTAATCACAAAACGTAGCCTTGTATTAAATCTGATAAGAGAGATGTAAAAGGAATGTAATCGGACCAACTATGGCAAAGGGTTTTCAGTGATAATGGACGAAACTAGAGGCACATGCTGTACACTGGTACTAGAGGGTAAAGGGTAAATCAAAAACACGTAGCTGACGAAGCATAATTATTAACATAAGTACACACCACTAGGTTAATTTCAAATTTTACCTTATAATGTAAGTCAGATTGCCATACGGCGTCATGCATATTGGTCATATAAAATAATGACAGAAATATGTAACAATAGAGGGAAAAAACTGACTTTAAAATATTACCGTAAAGAAATCTTTTAGAACTGGAATGCAAGTGGGTTCTAGAGAGTTGTTTGATTATTGTACTGTAAATGACAGAAGTTTAATAATGTGGGTGAAAGCAGGTTTGGAAGCTACTAAATTTTGGAGATTTCTTAACCGTGTTTTTAATGAAGCCCTCGATCATTAAGTTTACATAGCGTCAGTGATAGATGAATGAATGCGTATTGAACATTGGCGGAATTATACTGACAGTAGAAATGTCAAGTACTCGGATAAAAAACCAGTCCTAGTGCCACCGTGTTCACACAAGTCTCGTAAAAAGAAACCCGGGACTGAACTCAGCCTCCGCGATGAGTGGCCGGCAACTGGCCATCAGAGTCACGGCGTGGCCAGGAGACGATTTGAGAGGAGGCGAAGATGCTCGTTATGTTTGAGGAGATCCTTACACGAGAAAAGTAGTGAGAAGAGACGGTGTGTAGCAGACGCTTGAGAACGATCGACAATGTAGCCAGCAAGAAATTATTGAGCTATTCAAGTATAAAAGCGATAAAAAATAATGTAAAAGTCAGTCTGAAATGGGACGTAAATTAGGACAAAAAGTGAGTAAAATACAGTTGTTGTTGCAGGCTGTGGGGGAATGGAACGAGAAACTCAGAACATTTGTGGGCATAAAAGGAAAGATTTTACATGCAGAATAATGGCAGTAGGCCTACTGTTATAGCATAAGTAGCGAAGTGCGTGACTAGACCGACGTAATTGTGGGGTTCCAAGCGAAACCCAATAAATGCACATTATATAGTACATTACAGCTATTTAATGAAACCATCATTTTGTGAGGCCTTCACATTTATCAAATTCTAAAACCCTCAATAATTAACTATCGATTAAAAATGTCACTACAATAAAAGGATTAACAACAAAAAAGTTCGAATTTAGAGAATATTACACTAATAAAACACTGTTAACGTCTGAAGCAGAAATCCTCTCTACGGTTGTAGTTGTTTGTCGGCATAACTTGTTAGAATGTATAAATATCTCATTTGATAAAAAAAAAATAATAATTTTTCTTGCAGCCACACATATCAGAAAATTTTAAACATACATGCATGCTTATGTATAGGTACTTATGTTTTGATGCCGGCACAGACGTGTAAATAACAGTGGGACGCACACGCACACATTTTCATGTTTCGTGTACTGATGTGATGATTTCGTGATTAGGAACAATTGAGATAAGTGGCAATTACTGTCTGACGAGTGACGTGAAATATGTGCACTATACATACTACACGCATACCTTCATGCATAATTTTGATGCATACCTGCTCTCCCATACTACTCTGCTTACATGAATGTAGAAACCCCTTTACGTAACGCACATTGCACAATAATGCCGTAACGTCTTTCTGTTACAGTATCCTGTACGCAGATATCGTGGGATTCACCGCTATATCTTCCACATACTCTGCATCTGAACTGGTCAAAATACTCAATGAACTTTTCGCGAGATTTGATAGATTATCAGAGGTAAGTACCAAAATGTCCTATGATATTAAGTATTTGCTGCATTGCACGTTATGAACTGCCAAACAACAGACACAATTAGGTAATGATACTAAACTTTGCACAATAAATGTTTGCACTAAACAGCAATGAAAACTAAAAATTAATTTGAAATTTTTTATCTCAGTATTTAACCAACTTGATGCAAAGATTTTTTTTACACCTATAGGTTTGATGATACCAGAGGCTGTGTAATGCAATTTTGACCTCCTGATGATGAGCACATGTGCTCGAAACATGTAGAGGCATGAAATAAAACTTATTGTAAAACAAAATTTTGTGCATCAAGTTGGTTACATACTGATATAAATATACTGAGATGCAGCACGGTCAGCAAAATGTCAAAAAATTAATTTGAAAGTTTCACCTCTGCTCTACTGCTATTGGAAGAATTTACTAAAGCATAATATAACGACAGAATGACAGGTGTTGTCCTTTTTATGACGCTGTAATAGCAGGGCAGGCAATGTAAGTATACATTAATAATAAGGCGCTTTCGTGCAACCACCTTTGCAGTGGAAAAAAACAAGGATTACATATTTTCAGTGTGTGTTTGTAGAGTTAGGTATCTAGCATGCAGTTCGCATGCGTCATATTGTGATCTGTGGTCTGTGTGGCTCTACCATACTTTCTCACATTATCTCATAAACGTCACGAATAAAGAAAAATTTGTTAAACATAGTAGGTATGTTATGATTTCCTCTACAGCTTGGTCTGAAACGTTTCTCATTCTAAGAAGAACCGAGCAATATATCACAAATGTACATACGAAGGGAGCTGAGAAGTCCTTAGCCCGACCTACTTCCCGATGTCGTGGGACGGAATTGATAGTGTCGTTGGAAAGAGGGGTTTGTTCATGTGCCGAATTGCAAGTCCTTTCTTGTTACAAAAGCTGAAAGGAAGCATGTCAGGCGACGCGAGCGATTTCAACAACATCAAGATGCGAGCTGTCATCAAGTTTTTTTTCTGCAAGGCAAGAGGCCTAAGGAAATTCACGGCATTGTGACAGAAACATTAGGGGAAAATGCACCATCGTATGCTACCGTGAAAAACTGGGTTTCCCAGTCTAAACGTGGTGATTTTTCAACCTGTGTTGCGCCTCGTCCTGGACGACCCGAAACAGTGACCACCCCGGATATTATTGATCAAATTCACGAGCTAATCTTGGAAGACAGCCGGATTTCGGCAAAATCAATACCTGAGCAACTGGGCATCTCACGTGAGTGGGTTGGGTCCATCATTCATGAAGATTTGTGCATTCGGAAGCTCTCCGCGAAGTGGGTCCCGAAATGCCTGAACGCGGATTAAAAATATGAAGGGCGCGATTTGTCTGAGCAACATTTGGAATTTTTTCGGCCCGATCCAAATGATTTCCTGTCGCGATTGTTGACCATGGACGAAACCTGGTTATATCACTCTCAACCGGAGACAAAGCAGCAATCAATGGAGTGGCGGTATAGCGGCTCACCCTGCCCCCAAAAATTCCGAGTGCAAAAAATCCGCTGGAAAAGTTCTCGCCTCGATTTTTTTGGGATCACGACGGCATCCTCCACATTGATTACCTTCCAAAGGGCCAAACTATCATCGCGGAGTATTACTCATCTCTGCCGGTGCAATTGTCTTGCACGACAATGTTCCGGCTCACTGGGCACTTTCAACCCAGAAGAAACTGGCCTACCTGGGCTTTCAGTGTCTTGATCACCCACCCTATTCTCCGGATCTGGCCCCGTCAGACTACCACCTGTTCCATGGACTGAAAAAACAATTGAAAGGCCGCCATTTTTCATCCGACGCGGAGGTCATTGCTGCCGCGGAGACCTGGTTGGACGCACAACCTTCCGACATTTTTTGAGTGACTTGCAAAAGTTAGAGCAATGGGCTAAGAAGTGTATTGAGCTTCGTAGGGAGTATGTTGAATAAATCCCGAGTTTGGTCGCTGTACCTTGTCCTTCACGGTCAGGCTACGGATGTATCAGCACCCCCTAGTAGGTCTTCACGTAATGTACACGTTATTCTTGTCACATTTTAATGAAAGTTTTCTCTTCTCGTCAGGGTTTTAAAAATTACTCAAAAACCAACTCTACTGAAAATCCGTCCAGTGAGATCTGAATTGTTCCATGCACAGGGAGAGAAACGGCAGACAGATCAAAATTAAGGTGAAGAGAGAGAACCAACAAGACGCAACTATTTCGATGTTTATTATCAAACTTTCTGTCTCAGCATGTTTCGGGCATCATTACACCCATCATCAGGAGAATAAGACCGTGTCCTATTGCATGCGGTGTTCTGCCTGGTTGTGTAGTCTGTGGTTGGCTGTAGTCTTGTGGAGTTGCGTCGTGAGCTGTGTGTCCACGTGAGCTGTGTGTCCTGTGGACACACAGCTCACGACGCAACTCCACAAGACTACAGCCAACCATAGGCTATAAACCCAGGCAGAACACCGCATGCAATAGGACACGGTCTTATTCTCCTGATGATGGGTGTAATGATGCCCGAAACATGCTGAGACAGTAAGTTTGATAATAAACATCGAATTAGTTGCATCTTCTTGGTTCTCTCTCTTCACCTTATGTCCACGATGCATGGTCACAAGAACTTAAAAAAAAAATCAAAACTAATTGTCTTTTCCCCAATTTTCGCGAAAACGCCTATAAACTTCTCAAGTATAATCGGTATCCTCATCCTCAGTGCGGATACCCCGTTATATTTCAGTTCGTCAGCGATATTACCTTCCCTGAAGAAAAAGTTGGTTTCTTTAGAAACAAGAATAAGAAACTTATTTTTGAACGGAAAATAGAAGGAAATTTGAGGGCTTGACGAATGTAGCTCATAATTTAAAGCACCTTCAATTTGAATTTTTCTTTTGCACAAACCGTTCGATGTTTTTAAGTGAGTACGCTATCCCTATACGGCTCCAATTGATTTACCACTGCAATGAGTTGCACTTATCATCATTTGTACTGTGCTTTGTGGTGCGATCACTCGCAGATCTAATAATTGCAGTAATGTGGTGTTTTAAATCCGCATTCAGACTCAACTCTGGCATCTGCTTGGACACTCAGCACAAGCTGAATATTACATCTACACACGTTGAGCACTTCTAAGGCGAAATAATATATCAGTTTTAATACATACAATAAAACAGTGTTTTGTTTCTGTATTCATTATTACTCTTTTAACAATTCTACAATTCTCTCTACATTCCCTTTTTAACGGGGGGTGGGGGGGGACGCAGTGGCGTAGCTGGTTCAGGCACAGTGCCACAAGCCGGGAGGTTGCAGGTTCGATGAACTGAATCCTTCTGACCTCAACCACTAACAGCAATTATTACCAGTAATATCTCCTTGGAGGGGGGTTAAAGGCGGCCGGCGCGTAGGTCTGACAACCTTACCGTCTTCATGTATCGACTTTCAAGAAATTCTGGGAAACTCAGCTTACTGGAGCCCTAAGGGCCTGTTCAGACCTATAATGAGAGAACTTATTTTTAAATCAATACTTAGTCAAACAACCAACACACTCCATTGTGCAAAGTCTACAATGGAAGGCTGTCACTCTTCTAATTAAGAATTTTCGTATCTCCCGTGAAACCAGAATCTTCATCACCGCCTTCACTTGGGGCCCCATTGAAACATAACGCGACTCGGCTCATGTCCTCAATCCCTGCCAGTAACATATATTGTCCCACAAGGTATATTTCACTTCTGGTTTATTGCATAAAATGTTATACATGCAATTCTCATCTCATTCATGCATGCTGCATACCCATCTATTTTCAATCTACTGTATCGCATATAATCATAAAAGCAGAAATCTCTTGTGTATGTCACTTTGTGTTCACAAATTTCTCCCAAATGTTTGTGTCGTAAAAAATCCTAATGCAGATCTGAATTACCCATTGTGGTACCACCTGAAGGTTATTACACACAGTAAATATCCCTGATGATAACGTTCATTATAACTGCCTGTTTCTACATCAATTAATTACAACAAATGTTAGGTCGGTTTGGAAACTTAATTTTAATAATTAAGTTTTTCGTATTCGATTCAACTGCATTTACGATAATCTTAGTAATTAATCAACTTACGTAATGCACAAAATATTGTTTTATAATAAGTTTATTACATGCCTCTACATGTTTCGAGCACTATGTGCTCATCATCAGGAGGTCAAAATTATATTATACAGCATCTGGTATCATCACACTGAAACAAGTGAGTGGTTTAAATGCCCCTACATGTTTCGAGCACTATGTGCTCAATCATCAGGAGGTCAAAATTGTATTATACAGCATCTGGTATCAACGCTGAAACAAGTGAGTGCTCTAAAATTTTAGACCACCCGCAAGTTTCAGTGTGATGATACCAGATGCTGTATAATACAATTCTGACCTCCTGATGATGAGCACATAGTGCTCGAAACATGTAGAGGCATGTAATAATAACACAAGATTTTGTGCATTAAGTTGGTTAATTACGAAGATTATACTGAGATGCACGGTCAGCAAAACATCAAAATTTACATTTACGTTGACAACGTATGTTGTATCCACCATCACGCAATACACTCTGTGTGTCTAATATTTTTATAAGTTCAGAATTCCACTTATCCGTTTCGCCTTATGCAGGGGAAATAAGTGCAAGTCTGTGGCTTTCTTTTAACGGAAAAACATACTTTTACGAAAATATAAACAACCAACTAGATGCAACAATAACAAATTATTAGTAATTTAAATCAGCTCAACATGTTTCGGGCGATAATTTCGCCCATCATCAGGAGCACTAGACTATGTTTACGCTTATGGTATAATGCATTATTATCGTCCGAAACATGTTGAGCTGATTGAAATTACTAATAAATTGTTATTGTTGCATCTAGTTGGTTATTTATATCTTTATATCTAAGATGCACGGTCATACAAACATCAAATATATTTTTATACCAATCCGAGAAATTTTACAATAAATCACAAGGAGAGACGGCGTGTACAGGCACATAAGTTTTAACGAAACCCTTATGAAATATAAATTGTCCTGAATGCGGTAAACAGTCCACTCTTCACTAAGTGGCTGGCTAACTTTACTGGCTTGGCACGTTGCATTATACTGCAGCAAAGTCGTTAAGTTTACCATTGTCTTCAGAACTAGTATTGCTTCACACTGGATCATGGGTATACAAACTTTTATTTGAAAGGTTTACCACACCGTTTTTGTGGGCTGGCTCGAGGGCCGCACGTGAAATATGATAAATTGTACACCTAGCCGCTGAATTTATTGTGAGATCCTTGCCGATTTTACACAATTTACAAATATGGCTGCGGGCCGTACAATACAAAGTAGCGGGCCGCGGATTGGAGACCAATGCCTCAGATGGCTGTTATTTTCTCTTCGTCATACAGATGATCATAGACAAAATAAGCAAACAGAATATTCCGGCCTTCTGTTATGCGACGCCATGTATGATTGTGTACAGGTACCAACATTCCGGAGGACCATGCTACCTACACATTCAGTGTAAATATACTACTTTGAATACTATGAAGAAGGAGGCAGCAAACTCCTCCGAAACTTTAGATACACCAATGTACACATTACCCTATCCAAGAAGAGCAGAGTCTTTGCCAACACTAATGTGAGGGCCTCAAATCTCGCAAAATATAAACCTTTTCTTGTTACAGCGCTACCAACAGTTGAGGATCAAGATCCTAGGTGATTGTTACTACTGTATCAGTGGCGCTCCGAGAGAAACACCAGACCACGCCGTGCTCTGTGTCCATATGGGGTTGTCTATGGTCAAAGCCATAAAGTAAGTAGAAACACGTATGGCTGTTTTAATTTTATTAGTGCTAACGGCTAAATGCAGGGAACAGCTGCTTCTGTCAACAGATGAAGCCCTGATACGAAATATTTATTTTCCAAAATAAGTTTGAAAGTTGCTACAGAAAGTTAGAGTAGTAAGAGAAGTTAGTTGCATGGCCTGAGAGAGCTATAGAGAAGCAAAAGGTCTAAAAAAGGGGCTGCAAATTCATAACCAAATAAATACACGGAAACATGTTGAATTGTTCGCGACCAAATAAATTCAGATACACGTATTACTGTGGTCCGTAAACACATACATACAAGTACAAATGTTACAGGGGTTTGTCACTAGTTAAGTACAGAAGGCCTATGTTAGTCTGGTTCGTTTCCAAGTAAAAGTAAATATACAAGTTCATCTGTTTCTTAACCCAATACAGATACTATATTAACCTGCTTCATAAACAAATAAATGCAGATATAGTAGTTTGGTTCGTAACCAATTAAATCAAAATGCATACGATAGACTGGTCCTCGAAAGCTGCCCAAACTTTAGAAAAGAAAAAATGTGTCTTAAACGGCAGCATTCCGTGAGATAGGAAGAAGTAATAAAAATAATGCTTTGCAAAGTGTACGATAAATTACGGTAAAACATCCTATGCTATCACGAAGGAAGTGACAGGCACTGCACCAAAAATTATTTGGGTAACATAACACAGACTTATGAGAGGGGCGGAGCGTGTAGCACACATAAGAGAAAGCATAGAAATTGTAAACGAAAAATATGAAGGAAAGAGATCACTTGGAAGGTGTAATTGCAGAAGGTTGGATAATAAAAAAATATTAAAATGGGAATGAAGACGTAAATTATTTAAGTCTAGGTCGAAATAACGTCCAGCGGCAGATTTTTATGAAGATGGTAATGATTAATTTAGTACCATACAATGCGAGGTTTGTTGTGACTGGTTTTGCGAATTTTATTTTCATGGGACCGTGCACCTCAATTTTATGTCAATAAATGTCCAACAGGATGCAACTATACACTGTTTATTTTATCTGTAAATTGCTCTACATGTTTCGGGTGGTTTCTCCACCCATCATCAGGAGCACAGATAACTGTATCTACAGCATCTGACAACGGTTGACCAGTACCAGATGCTGTAGATACAGTTATCTGTGCTCCTGATGATGGGTGGAGAAACCACCCGAAACATATAGAGCAATTTACAGATAAAATAAACTGTGTATAGTTGCATCTTGTTGGACATTTATTGACATAGTTTTGCGAATATTATCTTCCCGAGAAGGACTGCTTTATGCCGATAATCTTATACGAGTCGTAGTCACTAAATACTGTATACGGATTGCCAGTGTCATATGAATAAAAACTTTTATTTCCACAGAGCAGAAACAGACCGCTTAATAACGTTTTTGACTCTCGGAATGAGTACAGTAATGCGACTAACTGAAATATAAATACATTTGCGGGATACGGCATATCAAACTTCAGGTATAATTCTTGGCTGAGAGCTGTTAATGTTTGCTGGTCATTTTTACGACAGGAGAAAGGCACTGTCTGGGTAGTGCTTAATAGGAAATGTGAATGTAACCAGTGAAACCTTTCATTACGTTCTGCGATAAAATGACTATGTAACAGTGGTTCAGCATGACTGTGCGGCATAACGTCCATTAAGCTGAAGTAAAAAAGAAAATAAAGTTTTCCCGTTACAGGCCTGGTGTGGCCCAGAGGGTGGGTGGAGGTATAGCCCTACTCTTCCATGACCGCGGCACTGGAAGGGGGCGAGTGGTCAGCAGCATGCACCGGCCGCACTTTACCCCCGGGAAAGACCCGGTACCCATTGTACAGGAGGCTGGTTATTAAGCTGAAGTACAGGAACAAAAACAAAAATACATGACCAGACTTCGTTATGAACATATGCGTCTGGACGATTACCTTCTGCTAGCGTGTCACCATGCAATAAGAGTACATACACAACAGTCCGAGGAAATACCAAAAACGTTTCGACTATGGATTTGAAATTAAACTATCGATTTGAAATTAAACTAATTTCGTACGCAGTAAGTGAAACTGTCTTTTTTGTATTTGTCTGTTATGGACTAACATGGGAGGGCGGATTTTCTTTAAAATCTGACCAAGGGTTTGTCATGGGAACTTCTGTTACATATGCCAATTATTTCGCACAAAAATAATAGTCAAATTTTAATAAAATTTTGTGTCGAGTGTGCTGATACTGAACTCAATAAAGAACTGAAGTTAAGAAATAAGATGAGCCTTGCCTCAATTCCCACTACAAGCACGCACGACGTGGATGGGGAAAACTTTAACTCTGTATCGTTATCGGGAATGCTAATGACGAATTTGACTAAATAAAGATTCTTTCTTAATTAAAAACGCCTAAATGACTTTTTTATCTTTGCACCGTGCATTTTGAAATCTACGTAGTTCACACACCAACAAATGCACTATTTATTAACCTGGTTAAAAGTTTTAATTTACATTAAAATGCACAGTAATATCGCTCCTACAGAATGCAGTCTCACTCTGCACTGCACACAACACACATGCCGCTCTACTGCATGCTGCCTCATCACCTAATATACAGAACGACGTAATTTTACCGAGTGCTTTAACATAAATATAACTTTAGTTAGGTACAGATAAAGCTCCCTGATGATGGTAATTGAAGACCGAATCATGTAGCAGCGATATTATTGTGTATTTTCATGTAAATTAAAACTTTTAACCAAGTTAATAAATAGTGCATTTGTTGGTGAGTGAACTACGTCTAAATGACTACTTACTTGGAAACCAAAGTGGGGGTTACATCTAGTGACACTTGGAACATTTTATGTTTTTCACACTTCCTGATGCGGAATTCACATAAAAAGGTATGAGCGGATTTACAGGCGCAGGAACTGTGCACATTTTCCTTCTGGCTTTAAATTTTATGAATATTTCAAATAATTTCAGATTAGATAAGGAGATAAAATAATTGCCATCTGTTTACATTTCACACGATATATTGGGACGCTACAATCAACTAAATCATTACCTCAGTAAATGTGCCATAACTTAGCATTATGAAATAAATAATTAATGTATTAGAGAAAAGTTGTTCTCTGCATAAAATAACCTCTGTTCATTAATTTATTTACTACATCTGTCTTCCTGTTTCAATATTTAACCAATGCTGACTTGGGCTTCCGATTCTTCTAAAAGATTTGCAGTTATTTTTTGTCATTCAAAAGAAATGTCAAAATATATTCGTTGTGGCTGGTAACCGCTGTTGGCCCTAACTGCGTTTCCAGTGAACGTAATTGCTACACAGCATTTCTTGGCCACTATAACTGCAATTACTTTCCACACAGACTTTCGTTACATGTTGTTTGTGTGTCATAAGTTTCATTCTTTTTAACTTCTGTTTTAAATAGCCTTATGGAAGAGGAGGCGGACCGCGGTGGTACAGTGGTTAAGGTGCTATGCTACAAATTGGAAGGTCGCTGGTTCAATTCCAGCTGGTGTAATTGGAATTTTTCATTGACATAAAATCCTTCCGATCGCAATATGACCCTGGAGTCGACTCAGCCTCTAACAGAAATGAGTAGCAGGAATATTTCCTGGGGGTAAGGCTGACAACCTTACCACCATTCTGGGCCATTGTCATGTAATCTGGAAACCTTAACTTCCTGGAACTCTCTGGGCCAATCCAGGCCTGTAACGGGACTGCTTTGCCTTTTTATGAAAGAGGAGATTTGGCACATCTCTGTATGCAATGGGGTAAACAGTCGAAAGAATTTATAAGTCAAGGATTTAAAGCATTTTAAAGTGAAATGAGTTTCTCTGAAGAATATTACATTTTCCTGGTGTACTTACAGATGTTTTCTGAGCAAGGTATATAGAATATGTACTGAATGCAACGGATGTCGGAGAGACTAAGTAAATCTATGAAGACACGTGTCAGGAAATTTGGCAAGAAAGGTGCGGAATAATAAACAGGAATGGAGATCTGACGGCCATATTACATGCAGATTGTATCTTCGGTCTTATAATTTCAGCTGTCAAGCGTGTTGCCCGAAGGCGTAAGAATTCTGACTTCTATTCAGAAGGTGCTCGCTTCGAATATTAGCCTCTTCACCAACAGTCCCGAGATTTCCTGCTTTACCTCAGACCGCCCAAGGAAACTCTTGTATAGTAAACTTAAATTATTCCACAACTAACTTATCCTTAATAAAATTTCCAATTTATTTGTGTAATCTCCCTACCATTACACATTATTTAATTTACTATCAGCTTCATATATAGGAGACAAATAGACCTGAATAACATAACAGCTGCATCCGGAATGAAAGATTTACAAGTATATGTAATCCTCCTTTTCCAATCCGTCAACGATTGCCTGTTAAAAATAACAGGATTCATTGCAGAGAAGCCTTGATTGAAGGTAAAAGGTTTCACATGTTGCAAGAGTTACAGCTGTGAATGTTCAGTCCGGTACTGATGTGTGTGAGTGTGTGTGTGTGTGCGTGTGCGGGATGCAATTAGTTGACAATGTGGTAGTTGTTACCAGCAAGGGAGAACACATCGCGCTGATGTGACATTCGTTACGCTGCATCAGCGCAAAGCGGTCGCCGTATTCAAAGTCAACTGCAGTGAAACTAGAAGCAGATTCAGAGTTGCCATAATGCAGAGAGCGAGTAATTGTGAGAGGTGCAGGAAACATCAGTTTCGTGATTGTTACGAAACAGCTGTCCTTTCTAACCCCCCCCCCCCACACACACACACACACACACAAACACACACACATAAATACACACACACATACATACATACACACACACACACATACATATATACATACATACACACATACATACATACACATATACACATACATACATACACATACATACATATATACATACTTACACACATACATACATACATACATACATACATACATACATACACACGTACACACACAAACACACACACACATATACACATACATACACACACACATACATACATACGAGTATATACATACGTACACACGTACATACACAAACACACACACACACATATATACATACATACATACATACATACATACATACACACACATACATACATACGTACATATATACATACTTACGTACATGCATACATACATACGTACATACATACACAAACACACACACACACACACACATGAATGAATTGTAAAGCAACAGAGCACTGTTATTTTCACAAACTTTGAATTTCATTTATTCCACCCTTTCAGTAATTCCATAGAATATTGCACCCATTGAAAAGCAGCTAGTTGTCCACTTGGTCAGTTTGGTCACGTAGGCAAAACATTTCCCATCTTTTCAATGTCAGTATTTTAAAAATCTAATTTACGTCCGACATTCTTGTTTAAGAGGTTCACTAGTGGCCAGAAAATAGAACTGCCTTGCAACAGATAGGAACTCTTCAAACACGATATAAGGAAACAATTATGCCTGGACATGGCCGTCATAACACAACTATAGTTGTGTTATGATATGAAGGTCAGGTCCATGAATAATTGTTTCCTTATGTTTTAACTAACACAAGGGGGATGACACTCCTTAAAGTCTTCAAATACGAATCCCCTTAAAATGGAATATTTATTATAAGAAGCTTCTCGTTTGAACTGAAGCATCGCCACCAAGGGTATTCATGTGTTCCTTCTAATTATAAATATAAACAGTGGTTATTTCGTTAAAAAGCGCCAACCGGTTCATTATTTTAATGGGCTTTTATAAGCTTTTATTATAAGGACGGCTGCCAATTTTAAAGCAGGAGTAACTTGAACTTTGCGCTTCCAAGTGTTAACTGGAATAACAAAATACGAGGGTCGTACCGAAAGTCATTTTTTGCATGTAAACCGGGAACAGCAGACGAAGGAGAGTAAGGTGGTAGATGGAACCAGCTGTTGTGTTATCCTTGAGTGTCTCGTGACGTCAATAGCTTGCATCACATGACCAGTATCACTCCTAACAAAATGGCCGACAACGATATGTCGTTTCGCCAGCGT
>Ga0131853_10010948_pt1 | contig 16579 bp, 14 predicted proteins | sample TergutLab28metaG_FD_92764 | JGI IMG/M metagenome (GOLD analysis project Ga0131853, IMG submission 92764) | Labiotermes labralis P1 segment gut microbial communities from Petit-Saut dam, French Guiana - Lab288 P1 (version 2) (version 2) | ecosystem: Host-associated > Arthropoda: Insects >...
ACATCTACATAGCAATAGCAAAGATAAAATCACATTCGTTCGATATGTGTTCGGCTTTTCTGATGGAGCGTTATTTACCGCCTTGACGTGCAGGACGGGGTTTTATCAATTCCAAGCAGAAGATTTGGGTAAATAATAAAAAAGCAGTGAAAAAATATTTTTCAAAACTACTTGATTCTTCCGTTAGGGAAGGATGTAAACTCATGGTGTGCCGTTCTTCGGCAAAACTATTTTGGAGGAAGATACCATGAATTAACTCATTAAGATCAAGGATGTATCAGCAAAGTACGCCATCACCGCCCGGACACTCCGTTATTACGAGGATATAGGGCTACTGACCAGTACTCGCACCGAGGGCTACGCACATAGGGTGTATGATGAAGCGGCTATTACCCGCTTACAGCAAATTATCATCTTACGGAAGTTGAATATCCGAATTAAAGACATCAAACGTATTTTTGATGCACCTGATTCCGAGGTGGTGTTGGATGTCCTTGGTAGAAAGGTTGATAATATTGATGATGAAGTGGCTTTACTTCATGAGTTAAAAAATATCGTTTTGGAATTTATTGAACAAATAAAACAATCCGATTTTCATAACGATACCGAGGTAAAATTATTGTACGAAAAAGCCAAGGAAATCGAAACACAATTAACCACTTCGGATTATAATGGTAACCCGACAAATACTAACCGCTTGTTGGAAGTGACAGAGAAGTTAGAAGATAAACGGCTTACACCACCAATTGCAATAAATACGTACAAACAAACCATGAATCCAGTGCGCTTTATTGGCAAAAAATATGCGAGCGGAGGCGAGGCATGGGATAATTTTGATTGGGCAGAGGGATGGGATTCCTATAACTTGGTTACAGATAACTGCTTTCTTAAAAGTTTGAAAATTGACTGCACAAAGATATATGCAGATGGAAATCCGCAAGAAGGTAGTGCATTAATAGGATTGATGCGCCATCCCGGTGGTGACCATGCACAATTTGAATATTGGTTAGGGTTCTTCACACCGGAAAACACACCTGTACCCGACGGATTTGAATATGTAGATTTCCCTAAAACCAATGTAGGTGTCTGCTGGATTTACGGAAAACCGGATGAATCTGTAGGCATTGAACCCCTTGCTTATGAAAAGCTAATATTTGAAGGTCTCGAACCCATTGACGACTGGTGGTTAGAGAGGTATGTCCCCCATCGTACAAATGAGGACAAAACCGGGTATGCAATTATAGATATCTGCTTCTTTACAAAATAAAATACAACACAGCTCAATGGGAGTTTCAGAAGAAGTCTATTACAATTTAATCTCCGCCCATTTACCCCGTACAAACCGGGTAAACAGCATAACAAGCCGAGCACCTTGATCAAAAATTATAGCAATCCAAGCCCCTATAAGCCCCCAACCCAATGGGTATGTTAATAAAAACCCAAGAAGCGGACGCAAAATCCCAACCGTAACAATCATAGTAAAAGCAACAAACTTAGTATCCCCTGCCCCACGCAAGCTTCCACCCATTACAAGTTGTGTAGTTTGAATTGGCATAACGACAGCTAAAACAATAACTAAAGTGGCTGAAATACGAATTATCTCATCAACATCAGTAAAAAGACCGGGAAACCAATACCTAATAAGCACACAAGTAATACTTAAAACAATAGCAATCAAAAACGCCAACCGCAGCCCAATTTTTCCATACATCATGGATAAATCGGGTCTTTTTTTGCCCAGCGATTGCCCAACCAGTGAAGTTGTAGCCGTACCCACACCATCAGCAAAAGTAAATGAAAGCACCATCAACTGCATAACGATAATATGAGCTGCAAACTCATCAGTACCAAGAGTTGCAACAACTAAAGCATAAGCAAAAAAACCAAACCTAAGCCCAACTTGCTCAACCAAACCACCAGAGGTAAGCTTGCCTAAACTTTTCACCATAGATTTTTGGAATTTCCAACTGTCTTTTAAAGATATCCTTAAATTAGAATCCCTGTGGGTAATTGACCCAAGTGCAAGGAAAAATGCCACAGAAGCAGCAATAACCGTTGACCATGCCGCACCATCAACACCCAAAGCAGGGAACCCCAAACGCCCTTCAATTAGTAATAAATTAAGCCCAACACTAATAACTTTTGCAGTAACATTAACTTTTAGTGTAATTTTTGTATTTCCGCAAGCTCGTTGTGCTGCACAAATAGTTCCTGTCAAAATTTGCACTAAAAAAGCATAACCAGTTATCCTAAAATATGAAGCTGCCGGGTCAATAGTATCTGCTTGTGCTCCGGCAAGGTTCATAAGTGGTCTGGCAAATGTAATAGCTATTACTGTAAAAATTGCACCTAAAAAAACAACAGCAATAAGTGCATGGCGTAAACAAGACCTTGCAGCAACCATATCTCCTGCACCTTTGTTTCGTGCAACTATTGCAGTCATTGCAACGTTTAACGCAAAAAAGACCGAAAACAGTAACATTCTCGGTTGGGCAGTAAGACCAACGGCAGAAATAGCATGAGGCCCAAGTTGCCCTACCATTACTGTGTCAATCATACCCATGAGTGCAATACTCACGCTTTCAGCTATTGCCGGAAGTGCTATTGCCAAAGTTGCGCCATAAGCTACCTTTGAAGTTGGTATCTCACCATAGCACATTCCTTCTTTCACCATATACTTGGTGGAAAAGAGCCGTTCTAATTTAGATTTCACGTCTACCCTCAAGTGCTCTTGATAATGTTACTTCATCAACATATTCCAAGTCTCCTCCAACGGGTACTCCGTGGGCGATTCTTGTAACTTTTATTTCAAGCGGTTTTAAAATTTTTGCGATATAAAGAGCCGTTGCTTCACCTTCAACATTTGGGTTTGTGGCAACAATTACTTCATTTGTTTTGTTTTCGTTTAGCCGTTTTAATAGTGATGATATTGTAAGGTCATTTGGACCAACACCGTGCATTGGTGAAATTGCACCATGAAGAACATGATATAAACCGTGAAATTCCCCGGTTCGCTCGTATGCTGCCATGTCTCTTGGGTCTTCAACCACCATGATTATATTTGTGTCTCGTTTTGTATTTGCACAAATACGGCACGGGTCACTGTCTGTTAAATTGCAGCAAACAGAGCAGTAGCGTACATTACGTTTAGCAGAAAGAATTGCTTCCGCCAAAGCTTCCGCTTTTTCTGTCTCTAAATGGATAATATAAAAGGCGAGCCTTTGTGCAGACTTGCCTCCAATACCCGGCAAACGAGAAAGTTCTTCAATCAGCCTTGCTGTTGGTCCGCCGTAAATATGCATTGCTTAGAATAACCCCGGCATATTCATGCCGCCTGTGATTTTTGACATTTGATTGTTTACTGTTTCGTCCATTTGACGAAGTGCTTCATTTACAGCAGAAATAACTAGGTCTTGAAGCATTTCTACATCATCCGGGTCAACAACATCAGGGGAAATTACAAGGTCTTTAATTTGTTTTTCACCTGTAACTATAACTTTTATTGCTCCACCGCCTGCAGATACTTCAAGTGTTTTTTCTGCCAATCCTTCTTGCATTTCTGCCATTTGTTTTTGCATTTTTTGTGCTTGTTTTAACATGTTGTTCATGTTCATGCCGCCCGGCATTCCACCAAATCCTTTTGGCATAATAAAAGGCCTCCTTTTAATAAGGGTGTTTGAGGGATTTTCCCTCAATTTCACATTTTAAAACGGGGAGTCATCCCCTGCTTCTTCAACCAGTGCCTGCCCAAAAGATGACCATTCATCTTGTACAGCCGGTGCTGATTCCATTTTTTGAGTTGTATTTCTTTCACTTGGACTTTTTACTGAAATTTTGCCTGATACATTGTACCCTTCTCTAGCTTCAAAGGCAAGGTTTGGAGGAGTAGAAAGGTTAAAATTGTCTGCAATTTTTTCTCTTATTACTGATTGCTTGCCTTTTATTAGGGAAACTGATGTTTCGTTATCGCAAATAATTTTTATTAAGCCGTTATCTTTTTCTACTTTTGCATTTGCACACCATGACCTGAGCGGCATTGGCAGTATTTTGCAAAGCTTTCCCCAGTTTGATACTACTTTGTCTATTACATCGGAATCATTAGAACTCTGTTCAAAAACTTCTGATTCTTTTGTAGTATCATCGTTTACAATTTCGTCATTTATCACACTTGTTTCTATTTCCGGCTCTTGGTCTAAAGTATTTTTACTTGATACCCTTTCCACGACCTCTTTTACAACTACTTCTTTTACAATAACTTCCCTAACTTCTTGCGGAACACATAGTTTTAATGCAGTAACCTCAAACGCAGTCCTTAAATGTGGAGCAAATTTCATTTCTCTTATTGTTTCTGAAAAAGTGTTTATATATAAAATGAGCCGCTCACTTGAAATGTTTTTCCCTTGAGTTTTTAATTTTTCTGTTGTTTCGGCACTAAAATCATCTCCACCCGAAATTTGAACAACCAAAACATCACGAAAATGCCGAACAAGGTCGGCTGCAAACTGGCTTATGTCACGACCCTCTTTCATTGCAGAGTCTATTATTTCCATTACTTTTTTACCGTTACAATTTGTTAGAGCGTCAGTAAAATCAAACAGTTTTTCACGGTCGACAGCTTGGAGTATTTCTTTTACATTTTTGAGTGATAACAAATCACCAATACTAATACATTGGTCAAGCAGGCTTAAAGCATCACGCATTGCACCATCTGAATGATATGCGATATACTCCATTGCTCCATCTTCATATTTAATATTTTCTTCGTCCATGTATTTTTTTAATGTATTTACAATATCCATTGCCGCAATCCGACGGAAATCATATCTTTGGCAACGGGATAAAATTGTAACCGGAATTTTTTGCGGATCTGTTGTTGCCAAGATAAAAATTACATGGGGAGGAGGTTCTTCAAGAGTTTTTAAAAGGGCATTAAACGCATTTGTTGAAAGCATATGGACTTCATCTATGATATAAACTTTGTATTTCATTTCAGACGGAAGATATTTTACTTCATCACGCAAATCACGGATATTTTCCACGCCATTGTTTGAAGCAGCATCAATTTCTGCAACATCAAGTGAACGTTCGGCTAATATACTTTCGCAATTTCTACATTTGTTGCACGGCTCACCGCCTACTTCATTTAAGCAGTTTATAGCACGAGCAAATATTTTTGCAGCAGAAGTTTTTCCTGTTCCACGTGTCCCGCAAAATAGGTATGCATGATTTACTTGCTCAGTTTGAAGCTGGTGGAGTAATGTTTGGGTAATATGCTTTTGCCCAATCATTTCACCAAATCTTTTTGGTCTTTTTTTACGGTATAACGCTGTATGCGGCATAAAATTCACCTTTCAATGACTCTATTGATTTTATTGTAATTCTCTAATTTTCTAAGGTTATGCAACCTTATCCTTGTAGTTTACCACCGCAATTTCCGTAATAGACATTCGTAATGAGTTCACGACTTCTTCAAGACGTTCTGCAACTTCATTACTATATGAAACATCGCCACATTGGATACATACCTGTGACGGCACATTTTTAACGATGATAATACATGTATCAATATCAACCATAAATGTTGTAGACTTGTCAGATAAATTTCCCTTACACATAAAACATCTCATCTGTCAATTCTCCTTTCTTGTCTTAAAATCACTTGCCCATTCATTGGAGCTAGGGTGATAGGCAGTTATTAACCATAATTCACCTTTGCCAATCCCACACACAATATGGATAAAATCGCTATAAAGTCCGCTGCCTACGATTAGGCAACTTGGATAAGGATAATCTGTCGGATACTGTTCAATTATTTCGCCATTTCTCAAAGCGCATACTATATCCTCGGTGGATATTCCTCGTTGAATCAACCTTACAAGTACATGGTTCGTCCAACGCAATGCCCCATTATCACACATCTCTTTTATTTCTGTTATGTCAATCATTGAAAATCCCCTCGTTTTTGTTATCCAGGATTCACCTGCATCAATAGATATTTATTCTCTTTCAGATTATTTCTCTCACGAAAATATTATATCACGGCTTTTCGTAAGAAAATAGTACCATAATACATTGAGTTTTCTTGCCTCCTGACATGAAAAAAAGATTGAGCTGTCGAATAAATCCAACGAACACAACCTCTTTTTCATGTCACTATTCATTTATTTTATACATAATGAACTTCAAGTTTATTAATCTACGAATCGCTTCACAGATTGCAGTAAAAGTCCTTTGTGTTTGTATAAGTCATTTATAGAATCAATAACTATTTTTTCTGCATATACCTCTTTTGGAAAAACAATAACTCTTGATGAACGTTTAAAAACCATTCTACAAATCCATTTGGTCACTTTGTTTCCAAACAAAATTCCAAAATAGTTTATTGTGTCTTTGTAAAAAATTTGGTCTACATCTGCAATTTCAGCAAGAATACCTTTTACAATAAAATAGGCTTGTATTTCTTCTTCAGTAGGCATTGTGACTGCTTCATCTTCCTCAGCATCATCTGTTGTAGCTGATACTATTTCTTGTTCAGATTGATTTTTTTCAGTTTCAGTACGAAAAGCAGTTTCAAGTCTATCGCTTATCAACTCATTTACAAATTGCATAAAGGAATTTTTAACTGTAGAACGGAATTTATCAATTGTAGATTGTGTTCTTACTCCCTCATACACCTTAGACAACGTAAATTTAACAAAATCATCACTTGGAGAATTATACTCATCTGCTAAGAATCCAATTATACTGTTAGTATATTTTAACTCCTCAGCAGTTGTAAGAATTTCACTAATATTAAAAGATTCTTTCCTGAATTTTGCCAGTTCCTTAATAGCATGGGCTTTCAAATCGAGTAAATCAACTTTCAAGAAAGGTTTTTTGTCCAATTTATTTTGTTCTTCAAGGTCGGTGTAGAATAGATACTCAATACCATTTGTAAGAATGGCAAACTTTGCAGGTGTAGACACGAAATATTTGAATAATTGCTTCACATGATTTTCTAATTTTTCACTCCAGTGCTTGCACTCCATAAGGATAACTGGCTGAGCATTCTCCATAATTACATAGTCTATTTTGTCCATGTTTTTGCCATTTATATCTGCTGTAAATTCTGCAACAACTTCCCTTGGGTCTGAATAGTTATACCCAAGAGCTTTAAAAAAAGGAAGCACAAAAGACATTTTTGTACTTTCTTCTGTTTTAACAAAATCCTTTGTTTGCTCTATAAGTTTGGCAAGTTGAGCTATTTCCTTTTCAAACTCTTTAGACATTATACATATCCCCTATCTGATTCTAACTCGCAACTATATACATCTTATCATATATAAAGTGGTTTTACAACACAATGTCACAATTGATGACAAACGACGAATATACTAAATAAAAAAACAAATTTAATCAACAACTATAATCTTTCTGGACCCTCATCAGTCCAATGCCGCAAAAACTCAGTCCCACGCCATTTGTCATGAAGCATAGCTCTTAGTGTACTTTCGGCACTCGCCCATTCATCAATACGAGTAAGCCCGTGAGCACGCCAGTCTGTAAAGAAGTCATTAACTTCTTTATGGTCAACTATGCCTTTTAACATATGATTATTTTTAAGCCGTACCCAGCGGATTGAAAGTCTTGCTTTTGCAACACGCATATGCCTTATTGCATCTCCAATTACCGCCTTTTCAGCCTTGGCAAAAAATTCATCATAAATATCAAGCATATCATCAGTTAAATAAGCCTTATCACATTGCTCATTAAACCCTGTGTGAATATTATCTTTCTCTACTTTATCAGTTAAAGCTTTGATATATCCAAGAATAAAGGGAGCAGCTTTACCATAATAATATTCGCAAAATTCCTCCATATGTTTCTTTACATCACATTCTGCGTTCCACAAAAGCTTACCAATTATATAAGCCCTAAGCTCGTTTAAATCTGTACTTCCGCCAAATGCCCCACAAGCCTGCTCGTAAATTCCTTTTACGTTATTTTTAACAAATGAACGCATATTCGGCTGCAAAGTATTCCAGTTTGCATGTGGTGCCGGATAGTGTGCAAATCCTGTTGTATAATCCCAAATATAAAGCCTATCGCAAACTCTTGCCCAGTCTCTTAGGTCTTCAATAAAGTTTGTACGAGTTCCATCCGGTCTTGCAGTACGTCTTGTGTCATCGTCACATGTTTCAAAAGAATGAGAAAAACATGATTCAATTGAACACAATCTAACACAAACATTGTAGCGTGGGCGAAGCTGCTTTGGTGCTTGTCGAGTATGCTGATAGGCAAGCGTATCAAACACTACGTCAGGAAACTCTGGTTCAAGAGCTTCAGCGATTTTGTTTACATATGTTATAAGGCTTCCTGCACATGAGCCTTCCAAAGCATCAAGTGCGGCACAATCAGGGCATGTGCAATAATTATACCAATCGTTTGCGGAGATTGAAATAATTTTGCTGCTTGGTTTTTTTAGTAATGCTTCTCTAACTTTTTCGATAGAAATTTTTAAAACATCAGGATTGGTTAAACAAAGCTGCGAAAACTCTTTTAAACGTTTACCATCTACCATAGAAAAATATTCCGGGTTAGTATCAAAGTATTCATCCGGGTGGATTATTCTATCAAAGGAATGAACAAACCATGAATAATCTGTGCCACCCCCCATATCTTCGGGGATTCTACCGGCTGTAAATCCTGCACTATGAACATCTGCAAAATTTATGCGGGATTTTACTGCAAAACGAGGAGATTGAATAAAATCTTTGTAACTATGGTCACGGTACTCCAACACTGGTTTTTGAGTTGTGTTTATATTTAGAAGTTTAAAATTTTCTACTAAAGGAATTTTTTCGCATACAGGGGTGAAGAAACGGCAGCCCATGTGTTCCAATAACTCATAAACACCGTAAATTACCCCTCTTTTTCCTCCAACTATACCAATGTTTTCGCCTATGGTCTTTACTGTAAAACCATCAACACCCAAGTTTGAGTCACGCTCAAGTCCAATTTCTTTTGCAGCTTGACCAATTGCTATAAACTTAGCCTTTGAGTTTTTTTCAGTTACAATTTCAATAGCTGTACATGTCATAAAGTTTAAGTAATGCCTAAGTTCCGTTGCTGCATAGTTCTCTTGTAGAGTTGCATTTTCACTCAAGAGAATCTGAAAATTTTGATTAATCATTTTAGGTCTCCTTTACTTTTTTATGTGCCAGAAAACTGCTCCGCATTTTCCTGCCGAAACCTACGGTTTCGGTATTCACAACTGGATGTTAAAAGTTTGCTTCGCAAACTTTTTCCTAAGTATACTATACAAATTCTTTTATTACACTAATAAACTCATCTCCGTATTTTTCTGCTTTTACACTACCCACACCGTTAACGTCAAGAAATTCATAAATCGAAGTTGGCTTTTTCGCACACATATCCATTAAGGTGCTGTCGTGGAATATAACAAAAGCCGGTACTTCTTGCTTTTTTGCTATCTCATGCCGCAATTGTTTTAACGCTGTAAATAAATCATTGTCTTGTGGGCTTATTTGGTTATCTGTTTTTACTGTTGACTTCGTTTTTAACTTATTATTAGTCACAGCTTTTTCAGGTTTTACTCTTACCTTCATAAACAACTTTGAATCTTTTTGTAAAGCTTCCTTTGCCTTCGTCCCAATTTTTATAATTGGATAGCTATCCGATGTCTTGTAAAGATAACCAAAAATCAATAAATAATCAATAATATCCCCAAGAAAGGCAGCTGAACTTTTGCTTATTCCAAAAGTTGAAAGCCTGTCCAATCCAAAATTTATTAATTTTTTACTAGACTTCCCTCTTAGTGTCTCTACTATTAAATTTGTTCCATACCGTTCTTTCATTCTGTAAACACATGAAATTATTTTTTGAGCTTCAATTGTAATATCAACCTCTTCAAAAGTTGAATTGCAGTTTATACATTTTCCGCAATTAGCATCAGGGTTTTCACCAAAATATTTTAATATATAAGTTCTTAAACATTCTTTTGATGTCGAGTAATGCTCCATTTCATACAAACGAGTTACATTTCTTTCTTTTATATAATCCACTGCTTCACTTGCATTTTGTATCATCCACAAGTTTGTACTCACATCACCCTTACTGTAAAGGAGTAAGCACTCTGCTTCTGTACCATCACGCCCGGCTCGGCCAGCTTCCTGGTAATATCCTTCCAAATCCTTTGGCATGTTGTAATGAACAACAAAAGATACATTTGATTTGTCAATCCCCATACCAAATGCATTTGTTGCAACCATAATTTGTACTTTGTCAAATAAAAATAAATCTTGATTACTATGTCTTTCTACATCGCTTAAACCTGCATGATATCTTGACGCATTAAAACCAGCAGTATTTAATTTATCACAAACTTCTTCAACATTTGCCCTTGTTGCACAATATACAATTCCGCTTAAACCTTCTTTTGCCTGCAAAAATTTTTTAAGCTCCAAAAATTTGTCTTTTGGGGTTTTAATATCAAAATATAAGTTGGGGCGATTAAATCCGGACACTAAAATAGAAGGTTTGTTTAGTTTAAGCTGCTGAACAATGTCATCACAAACCCGTGGTGTTGCAGTTGCCGTAAATGCTGAAACAATAGGACGCTTTTTTAGAATTTCCACAAATTTTGGAATTTCAATATAGCTGGGGCGGAAATCCTGCCCCCATTGAGATATGCAATGAGCCTCATCAACTGTCACCATTGCTATATTGGCAATTGATGCAAAATGAAGAAAATCAAAAGTATGTAAACGCTCCGGGGCAACATAAATTAATTTGTAAGCACCCTTTACTGCGTTTGTCAAAGCCTTACTTATTTGCCTGTCTGTTAAAGATGAGTTTATAAATGCAGACGGAATCCCGGACTGGGTTAATGCATTAACTTGGTCTTTCATGAGTGAAATAAGCGGTGAGATTACAATGACAATTCCTTCAAACATTAAAGCCGGGATTTGAAAACACAAAGATTTTCCGGCACCTGTTGGCATAATTCCCAAAACATCACTACCATCAAGTATATTTTTAATTAAATCCTCTTGACCATACCTAAAAGAATCATATCCAAAGTATTTCTTTAAAAATCCCTCTGCTTTTGAAATAATCATTTGCAAAACATCACCTTTTTAACTAGACTAAAAACCTAAAATAAAAATACCTTAGGAGAAAATATATGAATATAGTTTTACACGAGCCGGAAATCCCACACAATACAGGTGCTATTGGACGTACATGTTTGGTGACAAACTCAAACCTACACCTAATCCACCCACTAGGATTTTTCTTAGATGAAAAATCACTAAAACGTGCCGGCATGGATTACTGGGAAAAAATAAATGTATTTGAATACGACAACTTTTATCATTTCCTGGAAAATAATCCGTCAGCAGTATTACACTTTGTAGAAACAGGGGGGAATAAAATTTATACAGAAGTAACATACAATAAAAATGACTTTTTAATCTTTGGAAGCGAAACAAAGGGGCTGCCTAACCAGATTGTAGAAAAATATATTAATCAAGTAGCAAGCATCCCCATGTTAAAAGATTCCAGGTCGTTAAATTTATCTGTTTCGGTTGGAATTGTTTTGTATGAAGCTCTGCGTCAAACCGAGTTTGAGTTTTGATACTATTACCATTCTAGTTCGCCTTTTCTATACATCCATGCAAAGAAAATTAATACTAACACAGCAGTTACACCCATAACCAAAAAGTTAGTCCTAAGTTCCCATGTCAAATCATCACTTAAACCCATACTCATCTGCAAAGTGTATGTGATACCAAGTGCACTTGACAGCCCTTCATTCATGTTTGCAAGCATTGGTCCAAAACCAAGAAAAAATGCAATTGGTGTGGAAATCATTGGATATTTAGAAAGCCCCATTGCAACACCTAATAAAACCGAAACAAGAGCACCTGCATAAACAACAGAAACAAAAATAAAAAATTCTCTGCCAAAATAGCCGCCAACAACTGCAAATAATGGGACAATCAATATAACATAACTATACAGGCTAGCACATGTGGCAATTAAATACTGAATTGGTTTAACCCCTGCCATAGTCATAAATCTTAGGTTTTGCGTAGTCTTATCTTCAAGCACTAGTGCCGAAGATGTGCTAACGAGTGCAAGCCCGGCAAACATTACGGAAAACATTCCAATTACCGATGGGTTAGGAACATTTCGTGAAGCTCGTTGTTCCAGGTGGTACTCGCAAACATATGCTGGAATACAGTTATCACAATCTTCCTCTGTATCAGCCAAAAATGTTAAAAAAAGTGCCATACCTATAAACATAGCAGCCATTATAAGCAGCTGCGGATTTCTCAGCTGGCTTGTCATTTGCTTGAAATAAACAGCTTTTATATTATTCACAGCTCCACCCCCGTAAGTTTAAGGAACACTTTTTCCAAATCAGGAACTGTACGCATAGCATCATGATTGTTGCAAAGCTCAGTTGGTGGACCTTGCTCAACAATTACACCTTCATGTAAAAGTGCAACACGGTCACAAAGTTTTAATGCTTCATCCATGTTGTGAGTAGTTAAAAAAATTGTTGCACCGGCATCACGAATTTTTTGTAATAAATTACATACTCCACGAGCAGTACCGGGGTCAAGGGCACTTGTTGGTTCGTCCAAAATAAGCAGTTTTGGAGAGTACAAAATTGCTCTTGCAAGTGCAAGGCGTTGTTTCATTCCCCGTGACAGTTCCGAAACAGTTTTTTCCATCGAATCACCAAGACCAACTTCTTGAAGGATTGCTTTTACTTTTACTTTTGGCACTCCATAAATGCGTGCATAAAGATATAAGTTTTCGAGGCAGTTCATATGCTGATAAATACCTCCGGCATCAAGCATTAAACCAATTTCATGAGGTGTAACATTAATTTCCATGTCACCGCTATCCGGTTTAACATGCTGGGTTAAAATATTTATTATTGTGGTCTTACCAGCACCGGAAGGTCCAAGAAGTGCAAATATATCTTGTTTGTTTACCTCAAAAGACACATCTTTTAAAACCTCTTGGTCTCCATAACTTTTTTTAAGATTTTTTACTTTAATCAAAGATTTTCCTCCTACCTATTTCGTTAGACATTTTACATGAAATTTGTCATTTGTACAATTTCAAGTTATAATGCCCTACTGTAGACTTTTTCTGAAATTAGCAGTGAGCTGTGTTGCATCGCAGAAAAATGGCGGCTTTAAGCCATTTTTTGAGAAGCGACATATGCGAACTGTATAATTTCCGAAGAAGTCTTGTAAATATTATTTGAAAGAGGATATTCTAATGAAAAAAAACATTCGTAATGTTGCAATAATAGCCCATGTTGACCATGGAAAAACAACTCTTGTTGACCAACTCCTTTGGCAAAGCGGTGCTTTTAGGCAAAACCAAGCTGTTGCAGAGCGTGTCATGGATTCCGGGGATTTAGAAAGGGAACGTGGCATTACAATTTTAGCAAAAAATACATCTGTACAATATGATGGTACAAAGATTAATATAGTTGACACACCAGGTCATGCTGATTTTGGTGGAGAAGTCGAACGTGTTTTAAAAATGGTTGATGGTGTCGTTTTAGTTGTTGATGCATTTGAAGGTCCAATGCCACAAACTAAGTTTGTTTTGAAAAACGCCCTAGACCTTGATTTGCCTGTTGTTTGTTGCGTAAACAAAGTTGACAGACCGGAAGCAAGACCCGACGAGGTTGTTGATGAAGTTTTGGAGTTGTTTATGGAGCTTGAAGCTTCGGAACAGCAACTTGACTCTCCATTTATTTTTGCTTCTGCCAAAAAAGGTTGGGCTTCAAAGGAAATAGAGGATGGCGGAGAAGGAATGAAACCGCTTTTTGACGCAATACTAACGCATATTCCATCACCAGTTGGTGATTCCAAAGCCGAAGCTCAGCTTCTTATGTACAATATTGACTACAGCTCATATCTTGGGCGTATCGGGATTGGACGTGTAATAAACGGTACAGTAAAAGTTAATGATACTTTAACAATAGTAAACATCCATGAGCCGGACAAAAAGAAAATAGTAAAAATTTCAAAATTGTATGAGTTTACAGGGCTAGACCGTGAGGAAGTAGCAGAAGCAACAGTTGGTGCAATTATCGCATTAACTGGCATACAAGATATTAAAATTGGTGACACCCTTTGTGCGGGAGAAAACGCTGCTCCTTTGCCATTTAGCAAAATATCTGAGCCAACTCTATCTATGAATTTTATGGTAAACAATAGTCCATTTGCAGGACAAGAAGGCAAGTTTTTAACATCACGTCAAGTTCGTGAACGCCTTTATAAGGAATTAAACACAGATGTAAGCCTTCGTGTTGAGGATACAGAAAACACAGATGTATTTAAAATTTCAGGACGAGGAGAACTTCATCTTTCAATTTTAATAGAAACAATGCGCCGTGAAGGTTATGAGTTTCAAGTTTCTAAACCAACTGTTTTGTACAAAGACATAGACGGGGTAAGAAACGAGCCAATGGAAGCAGTGACAATTGATGTACCGGAGGATTTTACAGGAGTTGTAATACAAAAACTTGGTTCACGCCGTGGTGAAATGCTTAACATGACAACATCAAAAGGCGGATATACCCGAATTGAGTTTAGTATCCCTGCACGAGGCTTAATAGGCTACCGTTCCGAGTTTCTAACTGATACAAAGGGCAATGGAATAATGAACACACTTTTTGATGGTTATGCCCCATACAAAGGTGATATTTCTGAGCGGCCTCAAGGGTCATTAATTTCTTTTGAAACAGGAAAAGCAGTACCTTACGGTATGTATAACGCCCAAGAAAGAGGCGCACTTTTTGTCACCCCAGGTACAAAAGTTTATGCAGGAATGGTAGTCGGAAGAAATGCCCGCAGGGGAGATATGGAAGTAAACATTTGTAAGCAAAAAAAGCTCTTGAATATTCGTGCAGCAGGTACAGACGAAGCGCTAAGGCTTGTTCCGGCTGAAATATTAAGCTTAGAGCAGTGTCTGGAATTTATTGCAGAAGATGAACTTGTTGAAATTACACCGGAAAATTTAAGGATTCGTAAAAAAATATTAGAATCCGGTTTGCGTCAGCGAGCAAATAAAAAATCATAGAACTAAGGTAATAGCAATCATTATTTATACCAAGAAGGAGGGAAATAAATATGTTAAATGGAGTAAGCTTACATTATTTCACATTACTTTTATTTATATTAGTTGCTGTATGTTATTTGATATTGGGAATATACACGTTGCTTGCTGATATGAAATCCAAAGTACGTTGGATGTATATGTTTGCAATTATTTCCCTTACGTTCTGGAGTTTATTTTATGGACTCATGATGATTTCAAACAATGAGCCTACTGCACGTGTATTTTTTAGTATTGGTCTTTTATTTAGCTGCTTATTTTTTCCTTCTTGGATTCATTTTTTATTGTACTTGATTGACAGTAAGCACAAAGACAGTAAATGTCTAGGCATACTATATACTTTTGCCATTATCATTCCTATTATTGGCATACACTATGAAAACATTTATTTTGCAGAAACACCATTTGGTTTTTTGTACTCATATGGTGAAAATATAGTATTTAGAATTATGACAATATATCTTGTTTTTCTCTTTTTTATTATAGCTTATCTTCATTACAAGTGGTGGAAGTTAGCAAGATCAGAAAAACAAAAAAAATATATAATGAGATTTGTAACTATAACTTTGCTTATTGCCCCCCTGGGTTTTATTCTTGAGTTTATTGGTCCCGCTTTTTTTGGAATTAAAACTATTCCAATTTCATCTGGAGTAATTTTAATTGTTTCATTACAGCTTGCATATATTATGCATATGTACAGTAGTTTAAGTATTAGTGTAAAAAATATTTCAGAAGACATTTTTAAGTCTATTTCTATGCCAATTTTCCTTTTAAATATTGAAAACTATATTATACATATAAATGATGCTGCCGCTTCTGTTTGGGGTAACGACTATATAGGAAAAAATGCTGTTACTTTGTTTCTTGTAGACAATAAACCACCAGAAGCCACTCTTTTTGATGCAGACTTTACAGAAAAAACTGTAACAGCAGAATCCAGAACTTACGATATGCTTCTTAAAGTCTTAACTGATAAACATGGAGAAGTGTTTAGTAAAATTGTTGCGTTTAATGATATAACAGAAATGCAAAATGCTCTTGCCTTTGCTAAAGACCAAAGCAAAGCAAAAGGCGAATTTTTGTCACGTATGAGCCATGAAATGCGGACACCAATGAATGCAATAATTGGAATGGCAAACATTGGACGAAACGCAAATGACCCCCAAAAAATAAATAATTATTTAGATAAGATTGTTGAAGCATCAAACCATCTTTTGGATGTTATAAATGACGTGCTTGATATGTCAAAAATTGAAGCAAATAAAATGGAGATAATAACCTCTTCCTTTAATCTGGATGTTTTAATAGAAAGAGTAAAAAGTATTGCAGCAATAAAAGCTTATGAAAAGAGCCATAAACTATCATTTAATATTGACAATAACATTCCACGGTCATTAATTGGTGATAACTTACGCCTTGCACA
>Ga0131853_10010949_pt1 | contig 16579 bp, 7 predicted proteins | sample TergutLab28metaG_FD_92764 | JGI IMG/M metagenome (GOLD analysis project Ga0131853, IMG submission 92764) | Labiotermes labralis P1 segment gut microbial communities from Petit-Saut dam, French Guiana - Lab288 P1 (version 2) (version 2) | ecosystem: Host-associated > Arthropoda: Insects >...
ATTGTTAAAACCATCACTAACAATAAGAATACCTTCAATACTATCTTGTCAATGAACATTAAGGATAAACCATCAAGAAACCCACTAGTCATCGCAAATGCATTCAACAACTACTTTTCATCTGTAGCCGGAAATCTATTCCACAAAAACTTTACTGAAGCTACCAAAACTAACAATGATCCCTTAACTTACATACCTAGGAATTTTAGTCAACTTCCATCCTCACTATATCTAAAAAAGACAACCACTCATGAAATTGACAAAATAATTCGTTCTCTCCCATGGCTACGATGAAATATCAACAAAAATCTTAAAAATCAATGCCCCTTATGTTTTGTCTTCGTTAACATATATTTTTAATAAAATCCTATTAACAGGTGTTTTTCCTAACAGAGTAAAATTTTCAGAAGTGAAACCCTTATACAAAACGGGAGACAAAACCGAATTCTCAAATTATAGACCTATTTCCCTCCTTACCTCATTCTCTAAAATCATTAAAAAAAATAATTTTTAAAAGGTTATATAATTATCTCAACGATAATAATAAACTGGTTGATCATCAAATATGGCTTCAGAAAGAAATTATCCACCGAAACACCTATATACACACTTTCAAACAATGTACTGCTATCATTTGAAAGAAGAAATTTTGTTGGTGGAATATTCTGTGACCTACAAAAAGCATTTGATTGCGTCAATCATGAAATACTCTTGGATAAAATGAAGCTTTATGGGATATCTAGAATACTCAACAAACTAATGAAACCCTATATAGAAAATAGATATCAGAGAGTATCTGTATACAACAATAAACCACATAACCTATCTTCTAGCTGCATACATGTGAAGCATGGTGTTCCACAGGGTTCAATATTGGGTCCATTACTGTTTCTTATATACATAAACGAGCTCTTTCTAAGCATTAACAAATTAGCCAACCCTATACTATTTGCTGATGATACTACCATTATTATATCTAATGCCAACCCTAACAAATTTCAAAAAAACTTTAATTCAGTAATGATTGAAATAACTTCCTGGTTCCAGAGCAATCTCCTATCTTTAAACTGCAATAAAACACACGTTATGCAATTCTGAACCAAAAAACAAAATGAAGGGAAAATTCAGATACTTGTACCCAATTCAATAAACTCCAATATTAATAGCACAACATTTTTGGGTTTGATCATAGACAATTCACTATCATGGAAGGACCACATTACTGCAGTAACTTCTAAACTGAATAAGGCTTGCTATGTCATCAGGTTGTTGAAACCGTTTCTGACCATGAATACGCTGAGAATGATCTATTTCTCCTACACACACTCTGTTTTATCATATGGAATTATATTTTGGGGCAATTCGCATGCATGTCACACAAACAGTATTTTCAAAATTCAAAAAATAATTATAAGAATTATTACTAATTCCAGCAGTCGTGATACATGCCGACAACTATTTAAACACTTACAAATACTTTCACTACCATCACAATACATTTTCTCCCTGCTTGTCTTTGTAATTAAAAATAGAGATTTCTTCTAATCCAACTCTGAAATTCACAATCTAAACACATGTTTCAATCGAAACCTACATTTACTTTCCACAAACCTTACATCAGTTCAGAAAGGAGTGCTGTTTTCTGGTAGTAAAATATATAATCACTTACCATCAAACATTAAAGCCCTATCAAAGGATGCTAAGCGTTTTAAATCCGCATTAAAAAATTATCTCATTGAACATTCTTTCTATAGTTTGGACGAATTTTATCAATCAGCATCCTGACTGCTACAGCTCTCCTTCGTTATGCCACTGCTACATAGTTGCTACTTAAATTTTGTTACCAACTTTACTTATTATTTGCATAACCAAGGATAGCCACAAATTCACATTCATTATAACTAACAAAACTTATTATTTCACACGCCTCACTCTTTGTTGTCTCACCTGTAATCTAACCCCCAATGGTATTATGACAACACACTGCACACCCTCTTAACACGTTCTGTAAAGATCTAATGGAAATTGAACATATATTATGTATGTATATTAGTATGTATTAAGTTCAGATTCTGTCTAGGGCATTACGTTAGTACTCATGGCTTGTTACTGTGTTTTTCTGTCTAAGTACACTATGTATTGTACTGATGAACTGTACAATCCAAGCAAATAGCATTCTTGTGTAAATTTGATTTCACTTATTTCCGTATTATTATCATAAGTATTTTAATGTAATGACTCTTTCTGTACTATATCTATTGTTATACCTGACAAGTTCTATATCCACCTCGGTGGATCTCTGGAATACTAAATGAATGAATGAAATTAGAAAATAAAGGAACTGCTACAGCAGAGGACAGAACCTGTACTATTCTTATATCTAAATTAGGAAATGACTAGTTCTAATATTTCACAGAGTTCAGTTGCAAATCTCTTACAGTCTTTGAATACGATAGAAATATTTTCAACAGAATAACTCTGCTCTCAGTAATATCAAAAACATTTAATTATGTCATGACATAAAAGGACATTATATTTCCCTTTGGCTGGTTACAGATACTTATCACATGAAACAGTATTTCATTTAGGCTATAGAAAACTAAATATCTTAATACTGTACTGTAACTAATGATAGTTAAATTTTTTGGAATTCTAATTGGCTGCAAAATGTTTGAAGTTATGTCTGGGATTCTTACATGTAATAGCAATCACAATTCCCTGCATCTTACAGTATGTGGTACTTACTTACACAGCAACAATAGAAACATCATAGAAATTCAGTATTACCTTGCAAGTTCTTTCCTTTGGACTTTCTAGGCCTTCGAGGCTCCTCCGGTTAATAAAATGATTAAGTGGTATTGCTATTGCAATAGGAAGCATACCATAAAACCATAAAATAACCAACATTAAAAATACTGTCTTCATCACACTAATCTGTAATAGTAAAAAAAAGGTATTATCATTAAGAATATATTTCAATGCCTAAGTAGGACAGAAGACAAGAGTTGAAAATTTTTAAACATCTGAAGCTTTACATGTCTAAATTAGAAAACCAACCACACCAGAGATTTCTTGCATGAGTCGCTCTTATCCAGGACATGAGCAGTAGGCTTACTCACTAGCCTGGGTGACAAACTGAAGAGATCTAATAATTTACATGAAGTATAGGGTCTTTCTTTTTATGATTTCACCAAGCAAGCATAGGAAGCCTGCATCCACCAGGACATCCTGTGATGGCTGCAGTGCTCAGTACAACAGTAAACAACACACACTTCATGCAAGTTTTGTGAACCACTGTGGTAAATCTTGGAAACTACAGCAGACCCAAGGCTCTGGCAAACCTGACTCATGTAGGTGAGGACTACAAGTTTGAATCCAAGGTTTACAGGTTTTTGTTTGTTTGTTTGTGTGCCTGTGTATGCATACAGAAACCAGAATTTTGCTGTTACTTAGGGCAAAGAACAAACTGAAGCCTAGATTATGTATACTGGACTGAATTGACTACCACATTTTCCCTATATTTAAATGCAGTTGACCATAAACTGAAATTATCTCATACGCTTACCTGGAGCCAGCTGAGTTTATCTATAGGAACAGGAATTGAACCACCCTCAGCGTCATCCCAAGTTGAATCAACAGAATCTGTTGCAAGTAGTAAGATCAAAGAGGTCAAAGTTATCAGAAGTTTGTATAATGCCACCATAGTTTGTGCAGGCCTGTAATATTTAGCAAATTATAAAATTACATCTGATCACCAAACACTTGTGTCTGTACGGTTGAGTGTATGTTGCACCCCCAGAATGTTATTCTAACATCGCATCACTGCACTCCTACTGTGTGCTATTTATACATGTTGATGTCAGTAATGGAATGTACTTTTGTAATTTTATTATGATTTTGCATATATAAAGATATTTACAAGAATTGTTCACAGTACACCAGAAGCTACTGCAATCTGTAATAACTATTGACAAATCACATAATCAGCAATAATTTAGTTATCAGAGAAAATTATGTAATGGAGGGCTTCTTAGTACCTTTCACCAAACATTCAAGGAGTGACAAATCAAGGAATATGGCGTGATAAAGACAGGCAGGATGCAAGGCAAGGCATATAGATATCTCTTCCATTTTATAACAAATACTAGTATTGCTCATATCTCAAATTGGGTGTAAAATTAATTAATCAGATCTATATAAATATGACAGTAGGAATTATACTGTGTGGGCACCAATGATATGAAATTCACATAATAATTAATTTATTTATGTACAACATCTCCTAGCAAAGTTATTTTTTTTAACATACTGAGAATTACAGACTGTAGTAATATAATAGTTTGAAATTTAGAATTATTTGTTCTTCTCTCCAAAAATATTTGTTGTTTATTCGTAATAGTTTGTCAGAAGAATTTGTGTGCAAGAATGCCTCAAGCTGCTGTGCTGATGCTGGATCAGATGACTATGAAAGCACAAAAAATCACACAATACAGCATTCTTACAATTTCTCAGAAACACTGGTATTGCAACCATCACTCAGTAAGAGGCACCATGCCTGTAACAAAAAATTGTCCATGATTGTCTTTTGAAATCTGACACATATTAATTTGACAATTCAAGTCTCAACTATAATTTCTTTGTTAGTGATTTTATGTATGTATGCATGCATGTATGTATGTATGTATACTTCATATTGAGGTAAATATTGTAATGGTTTGAGTATTGCTAAATTGAATGTTGTAAAACTTTTGACACTGGGAACAATATTCTTTCCATATCTTACAGTTTACCACCAACCAATGGATGATATTCTCTATCGTTCACTGCAGCAGGTATATAAAATATTTATCATTCAACTCACTATTTCTCAGAGGTTATGAAACTTGGTCCCCTTTTGCAATAATTGGTGCCATTCTCCATATTATTCTCTCTATTGGCTAATGCTGGGAGAATTATATTTCAGTATATTACAAGTTCTGGCAAATTTCCATCACAGCATAATCATATGAATCATACTCACATGCAACATACAAAGTCACAAATTTTCAGTGTCTCAGACACACACAATTTCCACAGGGATTTCTTACTAAACACATACCATTCTGTGTGCAGAGAGAGGTAATGCCAAATGCCTCTGACCTGTGAAAATAGTAAATGTAAATGAACGTTGAATTATTCAACACATCATCCCAGTAGATAAGTGTTTACTCATAACAACTTCTTGTACTGTCTCTCATAAATAATTCATTCTGAAAACTGCTAGTTTGTTTTTGAAGTTGGTAAACTAGGCTTCTATTAAGTCCAAGCTGATTCTATGTATTTAGTGTTTAATTCATAATTGCTATTGGAAACTGCTCAACCTGGTTCTTATGTTAGTTAACATTACATCTCGCACTGCTTGCATTTATTCCGTATCATTCTACATGTTGCTGTACAAATCACTGCTATCACCACCACCATCAGCACCTTCACATAGTGCAACAACCTTTTAAATAGTCAGAGAAACCTCAATATATTTAAAGGTTCAGCTTATTCCACACAGTACACTCTGTCTCAATCACAAGAACCAGTCAGTTAATGTTGTATAAGGAAATAATTGTCGTTTGTTCTGAGATCCATACAAAATACAGAAATCCAAATTGTGGGCAGAATATAGTGTCCATGAATGTTAAACCTGGTGATGTATAAGGTAATCATGTTTCTTTAAAGGGTTAAGTTTAGAAACTCAGAACATAAAAAAAAAACACACACACACACACACACACAGTGCATAGACTCTTACTGAAATGAATTCATTTTGTCCCAAATCCTTGGAAAAGCCTTTCTTCACTTATGGGGGTGGGGGTGGGGGTTGTGGGGGCGGGAATATGTATAGTGTATTAACATCACTTTCATCAGACAAAGATTATTACACTTCGAAAGCACTAGAATATATTCCACTGTATTTCAAACCGTATTTGTTGGAACACTCTTAGACCTGATCAGTTTGGTACACACACACATAACAAGATACTTGCAACTTGACAACACACAGTGTTATACAAAACATATAATTTATGCACATAAAATTACAGAAAACCACAAAATCTTACTTATTGAACTCTGCTGAACCTATTTTATAATTTTCATAACTCTTTAAATGTGCTCAGTCACATATATGGAGAGGTGTTACCTAATATCCTTCTTGTGTATAACTCTTGTTTTTACATATACTGAAAACTGCAGTATAATTGGGCAGTAATGTCCCTTAAACTGCATGCAGTGCTAATCAATAAACATAATTTGACAGTGACTATGACATTCATACTTATTTCTGCATTCACTCATGACATATTTCACCATCCATGTGGTTATCAGCCACTGAATAGTGAAATGATCATGACAGAGTTCTCAATGTATGATCCTACATCCAAACATCAACAGGATTTAATTAGGCAACTAACTTTTAAAGTTTAGCATGACACATACACTTGTGCATACAAAATAATTGCTCTCATACATGTAGATTCTGCATACTAATTTAAATTGGTTAGAAATTGGACCATATGGTAGCCGTGTAAGAAGCTGCGTGTCTTTGTACATTGTCTGAGTTTGGAGGGTGAGTGGTTACAAAGTGATGAAACGCTTGTTTATTATCACTTGGAAGGAAATATCACCATGTTAATAGGCAGTTGCTACAAAATCTTTATGAAACACGCAAGTTAGGTAAAGTATCATTTGATCATCACACAGGATGCAAGATATCACAGACTACTTAACCATCAATTGTCATGTTTGATTTTCTTATTGTTGTTATCTATTTATGAAGGATACTTACATTTAAACAGTTTATAAACCTTGAATTTATTCAAATTAACATCCTTTTGGAGTAAAAAAGACAGACGAGGCTTACAAAGATCATTTCAGAATTATTTAGTTAAGTAAAAAATGTACTTTTGCACACTATATTATGTATAAAATACAGGTTTTCTGCACATGACACTATTTCAATGAAATGCCAGGTTCATACAAATCTTCTATATGTACACATAACACATTTACAAGGCTATTCAAGTATAAATATGCTAATAGTATGTCATACAAGTAAGAAATTACAGTACCTATGTCTGAGGCTTAGTAATATCAGTAAAAGTCAAAATTACCTACAAAACTCTGTGTATGAGCATTACTTTCATGAGCTGGACAAAAATCGTTCCAATTTTATTTGGCAATTCCAGTAGCTGTTAAATGGAGTGTGTATGTGTATTGTTATTTCCTCTTCTATATGAGAATTAATTAATTTAGTTCATTATCACCTAAGCTCTAAATTACCACTTTCAGACACTTTTTGTACAATACTGGTGTGAAATATAGTTAACCATATAAACGTGAAACAAAATGAGTGAAGGAAAACACTGAACCATGACACACTAAAACAATTCATTTTATAAGACAAACAAGTTTCACATAAATATACATGTACATTCTTATGTGTTTCAGCAGTCGACTGTCATCTTCAGGAAAACACGCTATTATTTAAAACCTAGTGAATTATGATACTATTTGTATTGTCAAAATACATGAAACTGTAGTCCTGGTAATATATACAGGTATAAAAATACAGAAAGATGTAGTGTTTATGGCATATAATATTAATGCAATATTATATGTTTGATAGTGCCCCATTAGCATTTTTTCTAATCCTAATTTGTTAGCATATTTGCGATAACAAACACGTTGAGATGTGTTGTTATCCAAGTCCTGCTCACATGATGCAGATACATAGTACAATGGCATGCACATGGTATAAAATTCCAATTATTTGATGAACTGTTGTGTACTGCTTAATGGTATAAAGCAGCTGTTGTATACGATCCGTTATGGATCTTGTCCTGTGAATATACAAGTGTACTAAAAGATATACTCATTACAGTTATATATAATAGATATTAAACTGTATATTTTAACAGCTCATATAAAAGAGATGTTTATATGCCATAAAGCAGTGTACAAGAATTCATCAAATATTTGGAAATTCACAAAACACACCTGCCATTACTCTACAGATGTGCACCATACAAACACGACTTGGACAACAACACGTCTCAACATGTTTTACTGCAAATGTGCTAAAACATTAGGACTAGAAAAAATGCTAACAGGACACTACAAAACATGTAATACTGTATTAGTATTAAGCATACCATGAACACCACATCTTTCTGTATTTTTATTCCTCTATATTTTAACAAGGCTGTGTTTTATTATGATAATATGTATTTTAACACTACAAACTAAATCACAATTCGCTAGGTTTTAAATATTGGTGTGGCTCCCTGAAGATGGTGGTCGATTGCCAAAACATATAGGATTGGACTGCTATTGTGTGTATGTATTTGTTTGTGCCAATTGTTGGTCTTACAAAATGAATTGTATCTCACTGCATTGTAAGAACAATGTTAAAACACTCCACAGTTATTTAAACATTTTTTAAACCTTCTTTGACTGTAATAATATCCATTTGTATTTTAACATATTTGGTAGCTCAGAATTTAATTAACTACTTACTTTGCATATAATATGTGTACATTGCAAATCTAAAATCCTTTGGTCAGAATTTATTACATCCTTGACATACTGCAAGAACTCTGAGAAATGTATTGTGACTAAATATACAGTACATTCAATTATCTTATGCATTCATTCATTCGTTCATTCACACATTTCTTATTTACCCACTAATTTGTGAGAATTACTTTATTTATATCCCATACTCACTCAATAAATCACTCAGTACTTAGTAGCTATATAAAATTATGAAAACCAAATATCACATCAAAATGCACCCACTTTTTTCAACTTTTTTCATTCATATCCTACACACATTAACCTTGATACCTGAAATTTCCCATACAAATATAAAGCTGTGAAACTAGGTTTAGTGTGGAAGTAAATAGTGCCCTAGTTTCAGGAGAAGCAGTGAGTAGACAGCTAAATTGTGTGGGAAAGTACAAGGACTTTCAATATTATAGTGGGTTGAAACAGGCTCATCTTCAGTTAAAAATATATTGCAGTGTCGGGCCAATAAAAATATCTTTCCTCATGTCATGCTGAATAACTATACAGTGTTAAACTATGCTTATGAATAACTATCATATAACCATTTCAAATTGAAAATTTACAGCCATTAATTTGGCAAATTTGACTTTTAGTGCTCACTGGTCATGTGATTTTTTTAATAATAGACAGAATTCCATGATCATAAGGTTGGAAACACTGGCAAATATCAAGTCCAAATGGCAGAGACATGATAGGAAAGGCACTGATGACATAGTTGGAAATATGGCTTTCATATTCAAAGAGCATCAGAATGGAAAACAACTTGTTTTTCCAGTGGAAGGCAATTCATCACTGCTAGATTCTAAATCCTGAAGAGATGAGTAGTCAGTCTCTTCATCAAGTTCGCTGTTATCAGTGACACTTACAATGGGTTCATTATGGGTCATATTGGTGCTGAGTACAAGGTCACTATTGTCAGTTAAAGCATGATCATCATAAGGCAGGTCATTACTGTCAATTCTGGATATTTGGTTTCTGAAATGTTTCTCAGAAGATGTCTGATTTTCAGACTCAGTTTGAGCGACAGCAGTGTCTTGTTCTTCAAATGATGACTGAATACTAGTAGCAGCATGCTTTATTTGTGTCACATCTGTGCTGGTAGCAACATCACTAAATGGTTCATCAGTGCTAGTTGCTACACTTCTACTGCGAGGACGCTCAGTGCTTGTTGCAGCATGTTCACTCTGTGGCTCTTCAGTACTGGTTGCTACATGCTCCTTTTTGGGCCGTTTTGTACTGGTTGCAACATGCTCTCTTCTTGGTTGTTCAGTACTCGTACCAACATTTTCACTCTTGGGTTGATCTGTGATAGTGGCTACATTTTCACTTCTGGGTTCTTCAGTACTAGTTGCAACATGCTCTTTGCTCTTGTGCCTTATGTTTTGAGCAATTTGGCCATTAGACAGCAGCTTTTCAGCAACCTCTTTTTCTAAAGGTATCTCAGGTATATTTACAATACTGTTGCTACTCTTGGCAAGCATTTTGTTAGTTAACAATTTACTACTACTTGGAGCATGTTCAACAACAGCTTCATATTCAGTCCCTTTCACAACAATCTCAGATTCAACATCTTCAGAGACTGGCACAATGTACTGAGTACCTGACATATGAGTGCGCTTCTCAGAATAATTACTGCATGGAACATTACTGCAAGGTCCAGGAAGTTCATTGCTATCTGAAAATTGTTGCAAATCATGAAAAATTACTGGTCTATCACTAAATGATGTAGTTTTCTGAATGCAAACTTTGCCACTATCACCACAGCTTTGAAGAACAGAGCTGTCACTTTTTGTAACAAGTCTGCTATGAATTAAATCACTGCTGCTTGCAGAGAATTCACTAGAAATTTGATCATTGTAATGTGTGTGGGACAAATCATTCTTTTCTATGTCAAGCAGTTCAGCACTTAATGCCATCTCACTAAAATCCATTTCTGTTTTTGTGGAGATGAGTTCACTGCATGACAGACCTTTGCTAATTACAATCTGAGATGATATGCTTTCCCTTTCCTTGTTATGGGACATGTCACTGCTTGTTGCAGCATCAGTGTGCAACTGGCTGAGGCTCTTCCCAGTAGAACCAATACATTTGTTTGGGATGTATTTTTGCTTGGATGAAATCATTCTATTGCTAGGCATATCAACAGACCTTGTAGCATGCTCATCATATGACCACTGTTTTTGAATTGCATGTTTAGTAACAACTTTCGATGAATGTCTGTGAGTAGAACACAATTTTTGAGTATCATTTAATGGTATCCATTCTTTGCTCTTTGTGACAACTTTTCCTGTATGAAAGGTATGGTCAATTAAAGATGTGACACTCAGGGAAGATGGTGTTCTGTCATCACTTCCAGGCACTTTAGAATCATGACACTCTTGATGACTGTCCCAAGGTTGGCCATATGTGGCAGCTACAATTTCACCTGAATAAGAAGGTGATGTTTCATCACAAATTGCAGCTACTTTTGAAGAAGGCTTATCATGTGATGGTGGTGGCTTAGCAATCTCTTCTGCACCACGTGATCGATCACGGTCAGCGCAAGGTGAAAGTACCTCACAGGAACAACAATTCCACCTGTAACGATGTGCAGCAGACTTCCTAGTACATCGAGCCTTTTCATGGCCAGAGGGATCTGCTGCTTCACCAGTATGAGAAGGGTCTTCAGGTGTTTGAGGCAAAGCAGACCCACGCCCAAATTCAATGTACCATTGTGTTTCCTCCTCACTTTCTCACTTCTTCTCTTTCATGTCCTTATTGAGGTAATGGAGGACGTAGTGGAGCACCAAGTCATAGCAGTATTTGTATTCTGTCTGCACAAGAATAATTCAAACAAATTTAGTCAGTCATATGCAGGAATAGTGCCTTAAAAACATATATTGACTGGATCCTCAACACACAACTCACCATGTTTTCCACAAGCTGGGGACGATGCCTGCGGACAGTTTTCACAGCTTGGAATATGTCCACTTCTCCATGTTGAATGACTTGCTCAATGCAAGCATTAGCTGCACAGTATACACCACAACGACTGCGTCCATCACTGCAACAAGGAGTAGAAGCATTGCTTTGTATGTGAGTTACCAAGTAATATTATAATGGTTACAAAGTACTGAATACAATGGTAGATGGCTGTGAAAGTAGCAGTAGAAAGGGCTGGAGAGGAAATGTAGCCTACCTGACATAATCATGTAGAATTATGTTCAGGACAACTGATGCTCTGGTTAAGATTTAAAACAGCTGCTTTCCAAACAGAAGTCTGCCATATCATTGCTTTAGCTCAGTAAATTATGCTAATAAGTAACATGCTGGAGATGAGTGGGAAGAAACAATTTTAACATTTTGGATATTTCAATATGGGCAGTGTAATACCAAGACTAACTCGTTGGGCTTATACTCCTTTGTTCTACATCGCCCTGAGGATGGCACCCCAGTGCCAAATATGTAAGTCTTAAAACTTGTTGTGATTGCATTTTATTTAGTGTTTGTTGGTAGATATATAGATGGTAGGAAAAATATATAACTCACTTAATAATACATTCAGACAGAATGGACACAATAAAAAATCTAGCATCAATTTAACGGAGCACAACTGTGAATATAAGCAGCCACAAAACACAAAGAAATATTCCAGGTGCAACAGGTTGATGTTGTACTTGGAATATTCCCAAGTGTTCTTCTTCGGTGGCACTACAGCCTGGGGTGAGCCTTGGCCTCCTTAATTCCCAAGTGTTCATTAATAATAAATATAGTTTAACATAACAGATATTACACACTGACTTAATACAAAAACACAATAACAAAAGGTAAAATTCACCCTAAAACAGGCCAAGACAGCACAGGAGGAGAGTAAAATTATACCTTTATTTTCCCTTTAACTTTGGCAGTACTTGGTGGCTGTTGGTCAATGCCAAACCTTGGCTATTTTACCCCTAGGAAAGAGATTTGGTAACCATTGTATAGGAGGCTGGGTGGGCCCCAGCGCTGATCTGGACGGGTGCTGAAAATCTTGCCCCAACCAGGATTCGATCGCAGACTCTCAAGCTCGTAGCAAGTCGCTATACAAAACAAGACCCCCATGCCACGACCAAGATCCAAACCTGCATTATTGCGGCCACAATGAAATGTCCTAGCCACTAGACAATCATAGCTAATGGTGCAAGACAAAGAACAAAGTGGTTTGCGACACTTTATGCTTAAGTGTGAACTCTTTTTTTATTTAATATTAATAACCACCGCATTTAATGTCATTCAAGGTATAAGAGTTGTAATAACACACCATTAATACGTTAAGAGTTATTTCTAAACAGAACCCATGAAAACATAGCTTTAGGGATTCTTTAATTTTGTAGTCAATTTATTAAATTTTAAGCAGTTATTAGTGTGTGTGAAATACAGTTACACTTGCTACCCTCAATGACGTGTCTTCTAGTCAAACTCAGGTCCTCCTGGCAAATGCTGAGATACTACCTTGGTTGGGACAAGAGTGCTTTTTTCAAAATTCTTTACAATTTATCATTCACCAATCATTTTACCATATAATTTTCTATAGTCCAAAATACTGAAAAAATGTTTAAATTAATCGCCCCCCCCCCAACACACACAAACACACACACAGTGTTGGTGAAATGTGTAGCTGAAGTGTGATAAACATTTATAAATATTAAACTGGTTAATGGTTAATGGAAAATTGTCGGGTAATATTTGTGACAGTAATATTTCCCAAAACACAGACCACCTAACAGCATCAGTGCGTAGAATGGAGACCCCCAGGCCAGAACTCATGAACCACACTTTGAGAACCCCTGTTTTAAACTGCAGCCTTTTCTTTTGCAGGTGAAAGAATTTACTTACGGAGATACAACAACCACTGGCCCATAGTCTGTTCGTTGGCGCCATCGTTCCACCATATTCATCAATTCTACTAGTGAGTTAGTTGAAGATGGCACCTTATGACCCATGGGCCAGCACCCAAGTTGGAAGAGCTGAACTGTTTTTGGAGGTGCCTTCACACCAGCCATCAGTTCAGTGAGTGACACAATCTAAACAAATTATGGAAAGGGAAGTTAACAACACTTCTTTTAAACAAGATAATACATGACAGATTGAGACCAGTAGAGAATAGCTCATTTTAAGCATGCATTTTCAAGAGTTTTCCCTATGTTAGGTGCAAACTTTTGTCTGGATATGCTTATTACAAATTTTCATAATAAGTCTGAATACTTCATACAACATATTATTTATAAACTGGTAGTTGCTCAGCTGAGCAAGCGCTTCCATGGTTTTTATGGAACCAGACATTCAGTGCCATGTTCACAAGAGTATACCATACATCCCTACTGTAAGTCAGTTGAATCAAAATGATTCCATACCTTCTTATTAATACGAAATACCCATGTCTTGATGTTGGTATAGTGGTTATGAGAGATGTGGTCAATTGTGAAGACAGGGCCATATTTCTTGGAGTGTCGACCCTCTGGCCAGAAAGAGGGGAAATTCTGCTATGAGAAAGGAAAAGCTGAATTATATTGAGTTATACAGGAACACTAAACTTAATGAATCTTAATTAATATACACGTGAAAACAATTTTAATTATCATAAACACAGTAAAGAGAAAATGTACTTGTTTATTACAATATTTGGAGGTGGTCTCACACACACAACATTTAAGGTACAGACAATTCATGTATCCCATTTTTTTTCAATTTCTGCACAATATGCTTACCGCATTGTTTGGGGGGACACACAAGACAACAACTGCAGCACATTCATAATCATACACCAGACTCCAGAATTCTCCGCATGTGTGTTTGAGTGGCCACTCTGTAACAATGTACTCCCTAGGTTTGGTATACCCCTGCAACACACACCTGACAGAATGTTACACCAACATAATCTGCAATGATTAGATCTTAATATAATGTAACCACTCACTAAATGTACTTCAGAAAAGCATTAGATTTTCATGTAAATAGAGGTTCTTACATCCACAAAAACTGCATTTATGTAGTCAGTGAAATTGTTTCCCTGAAATGAGGTAAGATACGGTCTGGAGCTGTCAGCTGAAACGAAACAAAACAAACAAAAAATTGAAATAGATTATCTATGTTTAAGCATTTTAAAACTAAACTTATACATTCACTTCCAATTTAACCCTGCTGGTAAACTGGGTTGTGGGTAAATAGTTTAACATAAGAATGTTACATTGGAAAGACAAATATTTGTATATTGATTCCTCAAAACCTGTTATCTGATAAGCACAGATCTAGAGACGCTGCCATAAGGACTAAATATGCCTGTAAGCAACTTAGATGATGGTGGGAAAGTGTACTCACCTGAAAGTGCAGCTTGTTGGCAGTGGAAGTGTCAACAATGGGAAAGAAACTCCTGCCTCATTGAAGAAGGAAGCCTATTGCTTACAGTTCATAATGAACTTGCTATATGTTACTATTTCATTTAATTAACCTAGTAATGATGAGAAGAACTTACGAGGCACAATGAGAACGTCCCTGTTTTTCTCTCTGTTGTCACCACGATGTCCTCCTGCACAATCTCCAATGGTGTAACGTGGTGTCTGTTTACAAATTTGCTGCAAAGTAATTGTAAAGATATGCACAGGCACTTTTATAATCATGTTACATGTGACGGAGGTAAAGGCAATGAGAACACTTTTTTTTTGCACAGCCCTTTGCACATCCTGTAAATCATGTGTTAAATGGCAGTGAAAATAAAAAAAAAATTCCTCCTCCTACTACTACTACCACCACCACCACCACAACCACTACTACTACTACTCTACTACTACTACACACAGACACGCATGCATGTGTGTGTGTGTGTGTGTGTGTGTGTGTGTGTGTGTGGGTGGGAGAGTGTCCTGTCTCTCTATCATCCAAACTAATATATGTAGGCTACTTGCTGCATGAGCATTTCTTAGTTGATAAGACAAGTGATGGAGCCATAACACTTCATAATTGATTAGTATTGTACCTGATATTCCCTCTGATATTCATTCATCTTGGTGATGACATTCTTCATGGATTTCTGTTTCAGCCTCTGTGAAAGCTCTTTTACAGGAAACCATGAAGTTCCACAAACCACAAACTCCTCTAAAGTGTCATATAAAAATTTGTACTGGTCCTGTTGAATAAACATAATACAATTTAATCATTAGGAACAATTTAATATAGATAAAGGAAAAAGGTACAAAGCTGTATAAGTATATTTACAGGCACAATCAGTCTGTACAGAGTAGCCCAACACACTTCAGTCAGCCCACATTTTCCTAATCATCTCCTCCTTCAAGATTTAATTGCCATAACAATATTAAGTGAAGAGTCTAAATTATGAAGTCCCTCAGTGTGAAACTTTCTCTATCTTTCTAGCTTCTCCTCTCTTTAAGTCATAAATTTTTACAAAAACATCAGGTTGGCATACTTTATATTTATCACTGCATTACACATATTTAACTCTGTTACAAGGTCTCATTACAATTTGAATTACAATGAAAGCAAAGCATAGACATCAGCCAAATCAGAACATATTTTAACTCTCTACTTCAAAAATATACAAGAACAACAGTCACATCCCAAAGACTTAAGGGACATTCAATAAATAAGTCAACAGCACATACATTTCAGTAGAGAAACAAGTAAGTAAACATGTGTCACATAACCTGAAACACATGTAACAAGTAACATAAACTTACACCACAAAAATACAGTTCGTATTTATGAAACATCCAGCAGGGTTGGCTCTAGGGACCAACAAAGCAAGCATGTGCCTGATGTGGTATTTTAGCTATCTTACCCTCACCACCCAAACCCCACCCACCCCCCCCCCCCCAAAAAAAAATCCACTGACAATATTTTATTTCACTAACTACAGATATTCTACATTTTCCTAAATTTTTAGCTGTCCAAAAAAGCTGGTGCAAAGTGCAGAGGATTGTGGGTAAAAAACTGATAAAATATTGGGGGA
>Ga0131853_10010950_pt1 | contig 16578 bp, 10 predicted proteins | sample TergutLab28metaG_FD_92764 | JGI IMG/M metagenome (GOLD analysis project Ga0131853, IMG submission 92764) | Labiotermes labralis P1 segment gut microbial communities from Petit-Saut dam, French Guiana - Lab288 P1 (version 2) (version 2) | ecosystem: Host-associated > Arthropoda: Insects >...
ACAGGCACTGAGGCTCTGTGCAGGCCGTACGGCCCATAGGGGGAGTAGAGGTATAGCTGTACTGTACAGGCACTGAGGCTCTGTACAGGCCGTACGGCCCATAGGGGGAGTAGAGGTATAGCTCTACTCTTTCTTGACCATGGCACTAGAAGGGGGTGAAGGGTCAGCGTCACACCCCAGCCACTCTTTACCCATGGGAAAGACCCGGCACCCATTTTACAGGAGGCTGGGTGGGCCCCAGGGCTGGTCCGGACAGATGCGGAAAATCTCGCCTCCACCGGGATTCAATCCCTGGGCTGTCCAGCCCGTAGCCAGTCACTATACCGACTGAGCTATCCGGCCCACTTTCAGTTATAGTATGGTATGTCGATATTGTTTCAAAATACTGTAATTTGTTACTTCAATGTGCAGATATGTAACATTTGAGCATCCGCATGAAGGTTCTTACTGAAATGATTCTCTACTCTGAATGTATGGTGAAAGGCATTGTATATAAATAAAGCCACATGTGAGAAGTATGAAATTTTAATACTTACCATGGTAAACACTTGAAACCTTACAGTGATTTGCCTTTCTAAGTTTTTCCTTTCACAAACAAGGAAGAAATACATTGCTTAGGTTGTTTACCAGTGCTGGTTCAGCTGCAGAGATTATGGGGTGAACTGAGATTGGGAAGTGATCATAAATTGAAATTGGAAGAATCTGGAAGGTGTAGGTTGTGTTCTTGTACAAGGTACAGTTGCAACACTTGCCTGGAGAAACCTCGGAATTGTGCAAAGCCCCTCATTTGGGGCAACAAGTAATGCTGTTTATGCCTGCATGCAGTCTAGTGTTATAGTAGGTTTTTAAATGTTTCTACCATGATACAAACCAGGCCTGTGTTTCCACATTGTCAGTTCATTATGCAGCTTTTTACCTGGTGGGGATAATTTACCTGCAGACAGTGTAACATGAATGAAATTTCTACTCCTCTCCTTTTGACTGTGTGGAAAAATGACAAGAACAGACTGTAACAAGGGATACATCCAGATTACAGTGTTGCCTCAAAATGGAAGGAATAAGTATAACTCTTATCCATAGATGCCCGTGTTTAAATGCCCTGTTCTGGCCCACAGCCGAAACAAACTGTTGCAACAGAGCAACATACTCTTTTGGTGTGCTGGTAGATACCGCTTGACTGTCACCTGCTCCCTGCCCCAATCTTCTGACACAAATTCCAGTAGAGGTGTTTAGAACATGTCATTTTGCTGTTGTTTACAGTATAAGTTTAAATAAGAGGGAATTCATTCTTGGCAGGTTTGTGCGGAGTGTTGGTGTTGTGGATCAAGTCTCAGCTCGCAAGTTCTTAGAAGCAGCAAAGTCCACTGAAGATTCAGCCATATTCTATGCTGTTTTCAAGTTTTTTGAACAGAGAAACCACCGTATTAAAGGCAGCACTGCATTTGGCAAGGGTGAGTAGCAGATCAGTGTGTAACTACAGTCGTGCGCAGCATTATGACGTTTCAGTCAACGACAGACATCGTATATGACCGTGATCCCATAATATTATAATACTTACCATTGTGTTACAATTCCCTACATTATTCAGTACAGAAACATGCTTGTACAGGTTTGTAGCCTAGGAGCAATAGGCTATACCATATAGACTAGGTGTGTAGTAGTCTGTACTATCTAGGTTTGTGTAAGTACACTCTGTGACGTTCGCACAATGATGAAATCGCCTAACGATGCATCTCAGAACGTATCCCCGTCATTAAGCAGTGCATGACTGTACAGTCAAAGATATTGCATCAGTAGACGAACAACCTATAGTGACTTTCAGCTGGGATTCTATATGTTACTACAGTACATGTACTGACAGGCTGATCTTATGTTCTAGTACATTTTGAAGAATGTCACAGGGATAGAAAATATCAGTGGGCCAAAACAGTTGGAGCCATGTTGCTTGATTTCAGACTGCTCATGTACAGACAACTGTTACTTTTAAAGTGTGGCTGTTAATGCCACTCATACAGCCAGCACACTGCAGTGCATTGTGGTACACTAATGCTGAGAAACGTCATGCAAAAAAAATTTGACAGGTGGAAACTTCTTTGGTTTCTTTCACTGGACTGACCGCTGTTCTTAAGTTGAAACCAGAATTATTTATTTAAGTTTTGTTTTTAATATGATTAAAATTTTCCATGAAGTTTCGCTACCTTGAACATGGAGGCAGCAAGTTCCTCTGAAATACTGTCATCTGTTTGCTGTGACACAGTATTGCATCTCAGAAGATAATGATCTTAAATTTCTGTTTACAGACAGAAAAATATTTGTGTGACGGGGGTTAAATGCTGATAAGAAACTTTGATTCTGCTTTAAAACGGAAAATGAAATATGTTTTTTCATACAGTGAATGTCTGTATTTGGATCATCATACACTTTGTTAAAAACTGTAATTTCAGGTGCATCTAAAGGGTGTTTCTTTCTGTCCATTCCAGGTGAGCACTGTGAGGTATATGTGAAGCACTTCCAGACATTGTTCACAAGCAATGACAATACATCATTATAATATTCTAGAGGAGAAGCAATGGTGTCAACATTTACTGGTTCCTGTGAAACATCACTACATAATGTAAGAACCCTATTGACTGTCATATGAGTAACATCCACCATGAAAACCTGAAAACATACGTTTGTGAGCAGTTTTCTGTGCACAGACTGCAGCCAGCCCTGAGCTGTGCAAGATGCCTATAGTATTGCTACATGTAGCAGTCTAGCATTAGCTAGAGCAGAGCTCATGTCCTGACAATTGCCTTGTTCAGTGGTATATAAATATTATGTTTATACAGAACTTGTGTAATTGTAGCACTATATGCACAATTTGTACTTCAGAATACCTCAACATGATAGTATGTGCGTTTCTGTTCAACAGTAATGTGTCTGCATTTTGGTTGCTTCCATGCTCTGAAAGGATCACTATGCAATACAGATACAGTATGACCACATAGTTGCTGCTTTGGTCACTAGATTGTGTATGAAGCACCTTTCTGACATCACTGTTTTAGTGTTAGAACAATCCTGCTGGTTTTTGGCTCTGGTGCATCAAAATATTGAAGAATGGGGCATTATGTTGCACAATGTGCACAAAATTGCAACTTGCCCTTCCATTCAGGGATGTATGACACAAACTATCACACTTTAACAATAGTAGACTTTTGGAGTCCGTGCCAGGTGAAAATTTCCTTCATATGTCTACAATAGTTCAGGAGAAAATTACACTTTTTTAGTATTATGGTGCCAAATAAGTGCATAGTATAAAAAATGGCTGGACTGGCAGTTGCATAAGCAGTGGTGTCGCTAGGAATGAACACGTTAATATCGGTCTTCTTGATTGATTTAACTGTTATCATATGAAATTATGGTACTTGTAGAGGAAAAAATGCAGTGCTAGACCTGTGGGACCATGTGGTCACATGACAGTACTAGGATGCATGGGCAGTGAAGCTTAAATAAACTAGTATATAATGAACATACTAATATACGTCAGCACAACAAGTATTTATTAGAGTAAGAGGCTACATGTTTCAACCTGTTAACAGGTCATCATCAGGCCTCCAGGAGAACAAGTCAAAGGTACTGTGAAGAAACTGGGATCCCAATATTATTTACAGTTGTGAACAAATATAAAATCTGGTACTGGATAAAATATGATATGTACATTACGTAGTAAAACAATTAAAACATGAGTGGGTATTTGACACCTAGGACGGTATTTATCAACATTAAATTGTTTGCTGGGCTATGGGTGCTACTGTGTTTTCACTCGGTGTAGTGAGAATCGTGTGGTATTGCCTCTCAGGGTTTTCTGTGTTGTCGAAACATGTAGCCTATTACTCCAATAAATACTTGTTGTGCTGACATATATTAGTATGTTCATTGTATACTTCATTAGAGCACTTCGTGATGCCTTCTCTAAAGTTAAATAAAGTAATAAATAAGAATAGGGGAGGAATAATGAGGGAAAGAGAAGAGAGAATTATGTGATTACCTATTGTTTATGTCCCCTGCAAACAGTGGCATACCCAGGAATTTTTTTGGGGGGGGTGGGGGTGTCAACAAATGCAGTTGAGGACAGAGAGAACAGAGATCTGGGGGGCGGTAGCCCCTCTAGTCAGGGGCTCTGGAGGCAGCTGTAATTTGGTACAAGAAATTTCATTTCATATAGTAAAATTTTATTAATTTTTGGTACTTTAAGATTGTTTATGATGACAACCAATATATTTGTCAGTGCTAATGTAAAACATTTACGAATCTAGGTAGTTTAGAATTTTACTGCCTTTTTTCCAAACATCTTGGGGTGTTGGCATCCTAAATTCAGCAATTTTTAACAGTTTTCACAATCGGGTTGAGTTGGGCACGATTTTGGAGGGCCTTTGGAGTTTTGGGGGAGGGTTTTGAACTCCCCCCCCCCACCCTCAGTACGCCACTGCCTGCAAATATCTTCCATAATGGGGAGCTTATTTTCTCCCTTTACACATCACTGGCAGTTCCTGTGAGTCAGTTGTGCATTGTTTACAGCATAATATTTATCAACTAGCACACACTTTTTTCACTGCCACTCCTGTATCAAGATTTTGCTAGATGAACAACTTGAGGAACCAAATGTTTTGCAGTTCCTCCTAGTCTGAACCACAAATTAATAATGCTTACGGGTTCGGAATTCCATGGAAACATAAAAATAGAGTGCCACAAGCAGTTGCAATGTCCTTATGTAGTCGGTGTGGTTCGGTGGCCATAAGTAAAGCATGCTCCTGGTGGCAATTTATTGAACTGTATAGCATGACATCAGTAAAGTTGTCATCTCCTATACCATTCCCACTTTTCTCCACCACCCTGCTGTTTATAGTGGCACTAAAAAATAGTAAACCTCAAAATTGTTACAAATCAACTAAATACACTTATTAGGCAGTACACCTTATTATTTTGCTTTATGTTTTCTCTGAATGCTTATTTCAAAATAAAATGTAAAATAATAAGGTATATTTATTGCCTAATACATGCATGTAGTTTGTAATTTACAATGATGTAATGCATGGAAAATACAGAATATTAAGATTCAAAATTATAATCTTCTGGGCTGTGGGAACATGTAGTCTGATCGGTGGGTACCAAGGTTCCTCTCAGGACTACTGCCTCTATCTTCTGATGGCCTGTGAAGATAGGCCCACAGTGCTCCTCCAAAACATTCATAGCCATGTAACAGACTGTATGGTTTATCTCAGTAATTAACCAACTTGATGCACAAAATTTTTGTTTTACAATAAGTTTATTTCATGCCTCTACATGTTTCGAGCACATCTCTGGTATCATCACACCTATAGGTGTGATGATACCGGAGGCTGTGTAATGCAATTTTGACCTCCTGATGATAAGCAAATGTGCTCGAAACATGTAGAGGCATGAAATAAACTTATTGTAAAATAAAAATTTTGTGCATCAAGTTGGTTAATTACTGAGATAAATATACTGGATGGACGGTCAGCAAAACGTCAAAAGACTATATGGTGTCATAACCCAAACCACATTATGAATTGTCACCACTGTGAGCACCTCAGATCTTGTACCATAGAATATTAAGAACAGCTGCAGTATTGATGGAAATGTCACATTGGGAAAACTGAATTTTAGAAGAGCAGAACATTTTTTACACATATAGTATTTAATATCGCCGATCTCAGTGGCCGCGCGGTCTAAGGTGTGGGTCTACGGCCGCTCACTTGCTGGGATTGTGGGTTCAAATCCTGCCGGTGCCATGGATGTCTGTCTGTGTCGAGTGTCGTGTGTTGTCAGGTAGAGGTCTCTGTGACGGGCTGATCACTCGTCCAGAGGAGTCCTACCGACTGTGACGCATCGTTGTATATGATCTAGAAACCTCAAGAATGAGGAGGCCATGACCCGCGTTGGGCCGCAGCACCACAGGAAAAAAAAGTATTTAATATAATGTACTGTTTCCACCACTTCTGTAGACTGTGTTTCATATTTTGTCTCAAACAAATTGAGGAAATAAACCATTATAAGTATAAATACACATTTTAGGGTCAGGACCACATGTGAAGAGTTTCAAAATCCTACTAAAATAATGTCTGATGCTGAAATTTTCTTCACAGGACGCACAACACTAATACTGTGCACTTGCAGCACTCTTAGTGCTGTACAAAATTCAACACACAAAACACTACAAACTACAGTACATAAAAGCAAATTCCAGGAACACATGCATATGCAACAGTATGTGTGACACTGTAGAGATACTGAAGAATGTTCAAGAAGTGAGCTTTCCTTTGTCATACTTATAATTTAAATGATGGTCCCAACAACATAAAATGAAGCTCACTTATTTCCCTGAGGTATCATTATTTTTGAACGCAATCCCACTGTACCCTGATTCCACTTGTCTTGTCTTGGTGAGTGTTTTTACAATTGTCACAGCGTAGCTGCACCACCCAAGAGCACTGCTGATAAGCCTATGTGTCATTCGTATTCACAGGGCAGATGCTGTTACCTATTCTGACTGTTCACAGCTGCTGCCAGTGTTCTTCGTAACTTGAACAGCCAAACTAACCTTCATGACAGTCAGTGCTAAAGGCTTCATGTGTCTCTCAGTCACTTTAGGCAGCAGGCAGTACACATTACATTTGTCAGTTTCATACAGCTTCAGTATGTTCTCCCACTTAGTAGTGCTGGTAACTCACCATTTGCAATAAACTGACAACCCTAATTTGCTATATCGTGTCTTAGGAAAAGGTTGTGGGTGCATATAAGGAGATGGGGAGGTTCAAATGTAGCCACAACTTCAGGATTCTGAAACCTGAAGAAAGGTGTCTTTTCAGAAACACCTAACTGTTTCAAGGCATTGACACTGTAGGCACCCATGGCACATGCGGTGGCAACAACTTCCAGACCTGTGTTGTGGCAGGCATCAAGAACAGCCATCAAGAAACTGACAAGCATGTCACTCTTAGTGCTTCTGTGAATCAAGCAGTATGCTGTAAGGTGATCTGAACCGTTTCATAAATATGTGCCAGAAACATTTTGAGCTTTGGAGTTCATAAATATGTGCCAGAAACATTTTGAGCTTTGGAGCTAACCATATTCAGTGCCAAACCTGCAGTGAATTGGGTCTTCTGAACACATTAACCCTTAGCCGCCGAATGACATATATATATATATATATATATGTCGCGCAGTGAGCCCTTTAAATAGCCGAATGGCCACTAAAGTGGCCGGGGGGGGGGATTTAATTCCGGCATCAAAGGGTTAAGCCTGTGTGCAGCACACTTCCTTTTGGTATTCAAATTTCGAGGACTTGTATTCAAACTCTATTATTCCCTTCAGAATCTGTTATCATGATGCACATGGCAGAAATTCCAAGGTGTATCAAGGAGTATTGAACTCCCATCACAGAAATAGCTTAGGAAGAGTAAATTTACTGCTTTTATGAATAACAGTGTGAAAAATGGAAGCTAATCAATGAAGGCCATTTTTTTATGTTTTGCTGACCGTGCATCTCAGTATAATCTTAGTAATCAACCAACTTAATGCACAAATTCTTGTTTTATAATAAGTTTATTATATTCCTCTACATGTTTTGAGCACTATGTGCTGATCATCAGGTCGCCGTCCCGTGCATGGGACGGCCACCTATAGGTGTGACGATACCAGATGCTGTATAATACAATTTCGACCTCCTGATGATGAGCACGTAGTGCTTGAAACATGTAGAGGCATATAATAAACTTATTATAAAACAAGAATTTGTGCCTTAAGTTGGTTAATTACTAAGATTAATGAAGGCCATGTTCTTAAAATCTTTTGTGACCAATCATGGTAAGATTTCAAAGTGGCTTCTTTTAAATTTTAATTTACCCTTTCATGGAATGATGCCTGAGGATAATAGGGTGTTGTATTCATTATCTTAATTCCCAATTTAAAACACGTCATCAGCCGTTTATAAATTTGAAGAAAGACTGTGATCAGTTAGGAGGGAGGTAATTGTAACTGAGTCTGATATCCGTATGAAACTAGTTAGGTTAATAAAAATGTGTTCAAATGACACCAGGGTCCTCCAGCTTGGGGGTTGGGCGAGGCGCTGACAACAGCTCGCTATAAAAACTGACTTTGTTATGAAACATGAACGCTTGCCTCGGCCCTGGACTGGTACTTTGGTACAACCTAAGCAATGATAAAGGGACTTGAGATTTGGTACTTGGAAGATGGATCTTCAGGAAGTGGCATGTGGGGGTATGGACTGGATCAAGCTGGCTCAGGATAAGAACAGGTGGTGGACGCTTGTGAATGCTGTAATGAACCGTCGGGTTCCATAAAATGCTGGGAATTTCTTGACTAGTTGCAAACCGGTTAGCTTCTCAAGTAGGGCTGTGCTCCATGGAGTACGTAAGTAAGTTAAATGACACCTATGATAGAGTCCAGATATTTGGGCATATGTCTGATATGTTTCCTTTTAAGAATGGTTTGAAACAGGTAGATGCCCTATCACAGATTCTTTTCAAGTTTGCTTTAAAATATACCATGAGAAGGGTTCAGGCAGACCAGGAGGATCTGAAACTGAGTGGCACGTATCAGCTTTTGGTTTATGCTGATGATGTTAATTTATTGATCGAAACGATATGTACCACAAAGAAAAACATGGAAGCTTTATTACTCACTCGTAAGGAGGTTGGTCTAAGAAGTTAAATGCAGCAAAAAGTAAGTACATTGTATGAGTATGTTCATACCTCATCGATTCTTCGGTGCCATCCTCCATATGTGGTAGCTTGAAAACATAATGCACAGGTGGTAAGTTCCAGTTTGAATTTTTTCTCAGTTAGCAGCAAAGTAGTTGCATGATTATCATGTGGTATTACCAGAAACCCAGGTGATTGACACCTGACTGCTATGTGCATGTGGAACATTGTGGCTGATACATTATCTCTCATGACACATTTATAGATTACTGCCCACAGATGTGTGCATGCGCTCATAATATGCTGGGCCACAAAGCAGAGAGGGAAAAGTAAACTCCCATGCATGTCCCCACCTTATAATGAAGCATGTTTAAAGTGGCTATCTGACAGAACCTGTAGATTTACTGTTATTAAATACTATCCTGTTTACTAAATCATCCAGCCAGTTCAATCCAGTATGTAACTTCACAAATTGCTGTACTTATTTGAGGGTTATTTATTGTAACATTACTATACAATTACTGAAGTCACACAAGTAGTTCTATGCAAGCCAATTTGTTATATATTTATAGTTTTTTATTTTTATTTATTTATTAATTTTTTTGCACCGTGCATTCTGATGTAATTATGCCACATAAACCAACGAAATACACACACTTCAAATTATTCTGACATTCTGCCACTTCCTAGACCTTAGTATCGAACACACTCTTCCACCCGCTTACACCAGTGATAACATACAATATTCTGATCACTTTATTTCAGATTATGAGACACATTATTGCATTTCTTGAGAATCTTTTTTAGTGTAACATTTTATGGTTTTATATTCTCATGCTTTAGATCATAGATTTAACTACTGTATTTTATGTTCTTATCGATATATTAAAAACTCAACATTTTGTACTTAGATAACTTGTAAAAGCGTTTTATTGTAATTTCAGCGTGTGAAACATAACTATACAAAAACTTCGCATGCAACTATCTTCCTGGGGATGGACCCATGAGGTTCGAAACACGTAGAAGGCGTTAAAAATTGAATTAAAATATTAATTTGAAAAGTGTGCATTTTGTTGGTGTATGTTGCATAAGTATTTATTGTTCTCACATAACACCGAACTTTCTCGGTGACTTTAACTGTTGCTCAGTATTATGGGATGGTAGGGCTTAGATAGTGTAATCAGTATAGTGGCTAGGTGACAGGCTGGATGAATGAAGGACTGTGTTTCGACTCCCACCAGGAGAAATATTGTTTTCTGTTTGAAAATGTCCAGACCATTTCTGTAGGCCACAAAGCCTCCTGTTTAGTAGGTACCACAGTCTGTTTTCCAGGGAGTCGAATGGGTGAGGTATGAAGTTGACCTCTCATCCCCATCTAGTGTGGAGCTTAATAATGAGAGCAGCTAGACCTCCACTCCGCCCTGCATGCCTCCATGGCTTGCAAAGGGACAGGCGAACCTTTAACTTTATTATGAGATGTGTGCACTATGTGCTTATAGAAGTCTTATGTGTCTTCTTTACAATAGAATGCTCTGTTGGTCACAGCTAGCTCATTATTAAGGTGCATTTGTCCATGCTTATGAATGTACCAATGTTACAGAGAATTAAGTAATATTTCAGAAAGTTTATGGCCTAAGAAGCTTCGCAGTATAGTCAGCCATGATGTGCAGTAACGTAAATTGCTTAATTCTGTGGTAGATGCTTTGTTATATTTTTTCTATTTAAGAATAAGAATAATGCATGGGGCAAGTTCACAGAATATTCTGTGTGATAGAAGTATTATATTTTACTCTCTCACATGAGAGACTTCCCATTTTTTACCATTCATTCAACCAAACTCCATGAGGTATAGTTGCTGTTCGGAAGATTCCAGTTGTGCAACTGGTGAGCATATTCCATGCCTTTATGAAAGCTGAAAGCTCACACACAAGAGCATGCAACCAGATCCTGTCCTGAAACCCAATTAATCCAGTCCTGTCCTTCTATACCATGTCTTTAAGACTTATTTTAATATTATTACATCTACACCCATGTCTTCCAAGTGACATTTTTTCTTCAAGTTTTCCCACCAGAACCACATAAAGAAAACTAGAAAAATAACAGAAAGAAAGATGTGTTTTTTTTCACCTTGATCTCTGATGCCCCTCAATTGGTGCCACATATGGCCACTTGGCTCAGTCACCCAATGTCTGACCATGTATGACAGTAAGCATGATCCATCCACTGATAAACCATGCCATAATGTCTGTCAATGTGCTTTGTGTATCACACTTCATGTCAGTGATTCGGATGAAGTACTGTTCAAACAATAACAGAATGTGAACCCTCACACCTTGATCTTCCTAGAAGAATTTCTTTTTTTATACACTAAAATTAATTCATAATGGGTAACACATATTAATCGGTCTCGGAGAGGTTAATAAAATTTGAACTGTAAATAAATTCTGTGTAGTGTGAACCAATTGATTGTCTCTATTGATGAAGTATGTACTGTGGGTTAAATAATGAGAGTTTGCTTTAGGCTTGAAGCATAAACTGGAAAAAAACAGTGTTTGAAGTTGTTTTGTTTGGTGTTATCATCACCTGCAATATGTCGCAGTGCTCGGTAGTATATAAGTGACAGTGTCATGCAGTATGAACCAGAAGAGTGTCAGAAGCTAGAACTGTTACATTCACACACAAAAATGGTATATTCTTCAGTACAACTCAAAGCCTGTTTGGCTTTCCTAATTTTATATTCTGTGGTATTTGATTGTTCGTCTGTTCCTCTATACACAAACAGCACAAATTCAACACTGACTCCAACGAACAGTACCATCAGTGTCAGTCATCATCAGTCAGTTTCATATGATATGAATGAACATATCTTAACATTTAAGACGTCACAAGCAGCAGAAGCAAAACGTCAGTCTTACATAAATAAAACTCAGAATGATGTGAATTCTTCGAAGGATGAGGAGACATCTCTAATGAACAGTGTCAAAAACAGTCTGGCTGTCGACAATACTCATAATAGCAGCAGGTTTAGTAGGTCAAGGCGATCAACAGGATTGTACAAGCCAGAAACAAGACATATCATCTCAAGTGAGATTCTTAAATGGATCATTTGTTTAGCCAACTGTGCAAAAAAAGACTATTCTAAACGTCTTCCTTCCTGTTTGGGCAACAATACTGAGGTATGTTAATTTATACACATACATGTATATACTTGAAAACTTTGAATGAATTTCATATGTCTAGTTTTTTTATTCTTTCTCTCTCTCTCTCTTTTGTGAGAAAAGCTTTTTGGATGATATGTGAATTTGTTTTTAAGCCTGTAAAGTGAAATTTATTATTTGCTTTTAGGGCAATTTACTCATTAATTAAAAATACGTTGCCTAACATCTGTTGCATTCTTACCCGAGTAACACGCATGTTCGTCGGTTTGTTTGTTCATGAGAAGTTCAGCTGACTCCAAACTGAAGACCTTTTTCATGACAATTACAATTTAAGGCAGCACATGTACACAATTGTATTAGTGTTAGGATACTATTACAATGACCACAAACCCCTACATGTACATGCTTTGGGTGTCACTAGCACATCATCAGGAAGCACTGCAAGTTGTATAAAGTGACTAGTACACTAGTGTCTTGTATGTAAAACAACCAAAAACTCTTCAAGGTGGATTATATGTATTGGATAGAATATGCAAAGTAAGTTGGAGCAGCTTGTTACCATACCTGCAGTGTTCACTGTACTGTCAATGATGCTGGCATATATCTTGTAAGTATCTTCTTCCACATTTGATATCCAAAACTGAACATCATAATTACTGAGCGTCCTGATGGTGAGGTTTGAGAGATTTGACGCATTACGTAAACTTGAACAGATACAATTCTGTACAGTGTGGAACAGTGTGATTATCAATAAAGTTTAAATTATCTTGTTGCAGCCTAACAGGCATCTTAGGATAGAATGGCACCAATGGGATGATTGGATTGTGACAGAAGCATGTCCAATCACAATCTCCATAAATGGGTCTTATGTGACTGCAGTATGTCAAAATGGTTATCACAAACATGGATCCAGTCACAAATGCCATCAGGTCAACTACTGTCATAAACCTGAATCATCGCGCAGTCGTCCTGTCAGCTGTGTGCGTGGTCATCCTGTCGGCTGTGTGTCTGCCTCCCGCATTTCGGTCAAAGTGAAAGAACAACCTGTGCGTGACCCTTTAATGTAATGAAGATACTTATATTGTGAAGGATTCAGCATGAAAGGCTGTAATATATTTTATTTGACCCTTTGAAGCGCTTAAGTTTGTTCAGATATTATTTAAAATGAATTTCCTACCTCACAGTGACCACATGTCTTGTGTACCAAAGACCAGCTAGTTAATGTATGGAGAAATTATGCAGTTTCCTTCGTGAATTGTACACAACACATGTACACTCTATGGGCAAAATGTGGAGTTTCTATTTGTTAATGCAGGTGTGATGAATCACATTTTGTTCTTTGCCACTAGTTCTTGGTGTTGCCATCTTCCTGCTGCAGACATCACAATCAGACATTAAATCCATATCACCCTCCTATTATGTCACACCAACAAAAATACCTATAAATTACGTAGTTACAGGTCGAGTCCAAAGGAAGAGTTTGTTCCAATACTAGTCTCTGCTGTTATTTGACTAATTATGCTCACTTCCCGTAACGAAGTCAGCAAAAACCAAAGGGATTATTCTGAAAAGTAATTCCTTAGTTGCATTTTTTTTGTTTAGTTTTGTTATCGAAACCAACAAATGCACAACATACATATATAAATAATATTCTATATATCGTAAGTACTGCTACATGTTTCAATGCATCTGCATTGTCTTCAGGGAGTCTTAACTTTATGCTTTGTTGAAGTTATAGAATTGTTAAAATTATGACTCAGTAAAATTAGTAGATTAAAATGTTCACTTGATCATTGCAGAATGATAAAATACAGTCTGTAAAACATTATTAATTTTAACATGTGGCAGTTGTTTGCTTGGTGGCTGATGTACAATATGGACAGTGTCAAGGGTGTACTCCCTATGTTGGTGTTTCCTGTTTGATGGGATGATGAGAACTTGTTTTATTTATCAAAATAGATTCAGTAATACAAATGTGCTGTGATCCGTATAGGAGGTCATTTAATGAAAGAATCAGATAGATATATGAAGAATTTAATAATGGTTATGAAAATACTGTGCAGACTTGTGACAGGTGGATAGGATAAAATGTGTACCAATAAAGACATATTAACAGACTTTGTTAGTACAGAGTATCCTGTCTTGCTCCACTGAAATACACAACTTGAAAAATATAAACCTACATGACACCAAGTTATAATGTTACAAATTATGTGGGTATATAGATGATATGCATGTCATAGGTCCTGGTTGGTATGGCAGGAATGGTAGTATTGTGTGCATCCTTTGTTATGTGGTGTGATGTTAGTGACACAAGGAATGAGTGCTGATGTAATTCATGTTGTTGCTCATGTTTCATGTGGAGAGAAAATGGTGGTATTAAACCAGTCTCAACAGTAATCGTGAATATACTAATTTCATACCTAACCTAACCCTTACCTGAGTTAGAATATGCTTACAAGTCACATTACCTTTTCACATTCTTCCATCCTGAAATCTGTGTTGTCTGTTGAAGGCAGAAAATCAGCAACAGCTTCCTATCTTTGGTCTGCTTTGTAAAGAAATAGTGAAAGATTTGTGACTACACTTCCCCCCCCCCCATTGTCAGCCCCCTTCATAATTTCCAGTCAGGTTCCTCTTGCTGTTGGTTTCCTCTTCTAAACACATGGAAAAATGGCAGGATCTCAGCTGAAAGTAAGGCTGCACATCACATTGAACTTTCACCTCAGAGTTTACATATGTTACCGAAGTACTCAGTTTTGATTTTATTCTGAGATCACATTACTTTCGTTACATGACATTTATTTTTTTGAAAATGTATCATATCTGATCTGTGGGTTGCATGATATCATATGAAATTCAAAAGGACATATCTATCAGGAAAGAAGCACTTACACAAGCCTCTGGACTAGTAAAGTGCACAGTGAAACCTTCATTATTACAAAACATTTAAACTGTAACATTTCCAAAAATTTGGCAAGACCTTTATTTGTTTAGCCAAGTGAAAGCCTGGTTAGTGAGAAAATAGGTGAAAAAGATATTATTGGTATTGGATGATAAAATGTGATGGAAGTACAGGTTACACAGTGTTGGATCTTAAACAAAACATAAACTTATTTAGAGTTAAAAATGTAATCGGTCATCACATTTATACAAATGGAGACAACAGAAAACCAAAACACATTAAAGCTAAGGGGAAAGAGATATTCAGGAAGACAGAATTAAGGGACATAAAACCATCACCAGGTTTGCAGCCTGATACTTGAAAGAGTGTTGAAAGTGACAGATAACTTCACATCTAAATGAGAGAAGAATATTTTAAATGTTTAGATGAAGATTTCGGCAAAGCAGATGATATCTGCACTGTTCTGGGATATTACATGGAGTATAGGGGCAATTCCTTATTGAGATTTCAGGACAACATCTCAGTCTCATCTTCAAGGGTAAAAAAATCCAAGAAGAGCCAAGTAGTTACATAGAAGGCTCACTCCTCCAAAACACGGACATCCTTCTACCAGCAATATTGGTGTAACAATGTTACTATGGTTTTCAAACGTAGTTCAGGCAGGAAAGAACAGCACACATGATTCCTGTGGGAAACTTTATTGCAGCAAATTACAATAACTGAAGAGTAGGGTCCTCAATGTCGTCCATGTTATGTTTGTGGTCTTCTGTGATGTTGTGCTGCATAGTTTCATAGACAGCACCAGATTCACAGTGACAGTAACTGATAATATTGAAATAGATGAGATGAAGCATTGTGACAGTTTATATTGACTGATCCTGTGCTTGGGTTTTGGGAATAAAGCTGCAGGTTATGCCATATTCTCACCTTATAGCACTCTGCAGTGTCATCTCCATCTGGTGCTGAGGGTACATGCCTTTGTGGTATGGACAGGGACAATTCTACCTTGCACTTCAGTGTTGAAGATTGACCAACACATGGTCCATCCTATGTATTTTAAATTCTACATTTTTAATTCTTTTCAATCCCATTCTTATCCTTCATCTACCCACTATATGGACACGTAGGAGCACAAAAACTAATCGTTGTGTAGTAAAGGTAAAGCAGTCCCGTTACAGGCCTGGAGCAGCCCAGAGGGTTCCAAGAAGTTAAGGTTCCCAGATTCCATGACAATGGCACAGGATGGTGGTAAGGTGACAGCCCTATGCACCAGCCCCCTTTACCCCCAGGAAATGCTCCTGGTACTCATTTCTGTTAGAGGCGGAGTCGACCCCAGGACCATAGTGTGATCGGAAGGATTTTATGTCAGTGAAAAATTCCAATGTCACCAGCTGGGATCGAACCAGCGACCTTCCGATTTGTAGTACAGCACCTTAACCACTGTGCCACCGCGGTCCCCAATCGTTGTGGAGTAAGTGGAAATAAAACTTTTACCCGTTATAGTTCTATTTGGTAGCTGGACTTTTGATTTCAGGGAAAATAAGTTTTTCCTCAGAGGGCCCGAAATTTTTGTAGACATGAAGTAACAACTACAAAGTTGAATAAAGAGAGAGACCAACTTGATGTCACTTGTTTTATTATTTAATTATTTAATGCTCAACATGTTTATATATACTCTCTAATGTCCTTTGTATCAACTAATAGAGAACTTTTTGTAAACAATGCAGATATCCATAACTTTCCTACAAGATCACATAAGGACTTACATCTACCTATTGCTCATCTCTCT
>Ga0131853_10010951_pt1 | contig 16578 bp, 12 predicted proteins | sample TergutLab28metaG_FD_92764 | JGI IMG/M metagenome (GOLD analysis project Ga0131853, IMG submission 92764) | Labiotermes labralis P1 segment gut microbial communities from Petit-Saut dam, French Guiana - Lab288 P1 (version 2) (version 2) | ecosystem: Host-associated > Arthropoda: Insects >...
TATTGCAGTAACTGTGGTTAACTGCCATAGTTCTGCTGAAACTGTTTTACTGTATTGCAGTAACTGTGGTTAACTGCCCTAGTTCTGCTGAACCTGTGTTACTGTACTGCGGTAACTGTGGTTGACTGCCCTAGTTCTGCTGAACCTGTGTTACTGTACTGCAGTAACTGTGGTTAACTCTCGTAGTTCTGCTGAACCTGTGTTACTGTACTGCAGTAACTGTGGTTAACTGTCGTAGTTCTGCTGAACCTGTGTTACTGTATTGCAGTAACTGTGGTTAACTGCCGTAGTTCTGCTGAAACTGTGTTACTGTATTGCAGTAACTGTGTTTAACTGCCCTAGTTCTGCTGAACCTGTGTTACTGTACTGCGTTAACTGTGGTTGACTGTCGTAGTTCTGCTGAACCTGTGTTACTGTACTGCAGTAACTGTGGTTAACTGTCGCAGTTCTGCTGAACCTGTGTTGCCGTACTGCAGTAACTGTGGTTAACTGCCTTAGTTCTGCTGAACTTATGTTACTGTACTGCAGTAACTGTGGTTAACTGCCTTAGTTCTGCTGAACCTGTGTTACTGTACTGCAGTAACTGTGGTTGACTGTCGTAGTTCTGCTGAACCTGCGTTACTGTACTGCAGTAACTGTGGTTAACTGTCGTAGTTCTGCTGAACCTGTGTTACTGTACTGCAGTAACTGTGGTTAACTGTCGTAGTTCTGCTGAACCTGTGTTACTGTACTGCAGTAACTGTGGTTAACTGTCGTAGTTCTGCTGAAACTGTGTTACTGTATTGCATTAACTGTGGTTGACTGCCTTAGTTCTGCTGAACTTGTGTTACTGTATTGCATTAACTGTGGTTAACTGCCTTAGTTCTGTTGAACCTGTGTTACTGTACTGCAGTAACTGTGGTTAACTGCCTTAGTTCTGTTGAACCTGTGTTACTGTACTGCAGTAAATGTCCACTGTCAACAGCACACTAATTATAATGTCTAAATTCCCAGTTTGCAAAATTGCGAAAAGCGGCCATTAGTTTCGTCATGTCCGTCCATCTGTCCTCATGGAACAACTCGGCTCAGGCTAGACGGATTTTCACTAAAGTTGATATTTGTGGACTTTTCGAAAATACGTCACAAAAATTCAAGTTCCATTAAAATCAGACAAGAATAACGGTACTGTACAATAACGGCGCTGTACAATAACGGTACTGGACAATAACGGCGCTGTACAATAACGGTACTGGACAATAACGGCGCTGTACAATAACGGTACTGTACAATAACGGCGCTGTACAATAACGGTACTATACAATAACAGCGCTGTACAATAACGGTACTGTACAATAACGGCGCTGTACAATAACGGTACTGGACAATAACGGCGCTGTACAATAACGGTACTGTACAATAACGGTCTATACAATAACGGCGCTGTACAATAACGGTACTGTACAATAACGGCGCTGTACAATAACGGTACTGGACAATAACGGCGCTGTACAATAACGGTACTGTACATCCTATACATTTTTAATCATATTTCGCTCAGTTCTTCTTAGAATGAGAATTTTTTTCACACAAAAGTTGTAAAGAAAATCAAAACACAAATTTTATGTTCAATAACTTTTTTTTTTCCAAAATCATGCCGTTTGTGAGTTAATGTGGAAAAATGTGGTAGAGCGGGGCAGGCCACAGATGGCAATATTGCGCATGCGCATTGTATGTTTGATACCTAAGGCTACAAACACAAACTCAGAATATGTAATACTTACTGCTTCTCCACCACAACAATGGTAGCACGAACGCGCCTCATTGTTACGCTGTACGTGCACTGCCTGTCCTGTAGGCATAACAACATCCACATCAGTATGTATTACTGTTGGTCATTGTTCATCTTAGCTGCGTTATTCACGTTTTCCGTGGAATTTATATGTTACGCTCAACGATCGAAAACGCTTATTGAGCGGGCAAAACGATCACAGCGCTTTGTGGCATGTGAAGACATGCCATGATGCGAATTGTCTTTTAAATTAACTGTTTATAAGTTTAGTAATTTATTGATAAAAAATACATGTAACGTAGGCCTCATGAAGAACAATGGCGAAGCTCATTTTTTTTTGCAGGAGCTGTTCGAATGACACTTAGATTTACTCTTTACATTTTCCGAACGACATTTGCACTTTTTATGGATGCAGTACCTCTTACAATGGCAGCTTACAAATCCCTGCTTACTTTCCAGACGTTATCATTGAGGCTGACCGAAGAGATAGTGAACTTGAGGGCACATCACGTGCCTCGATGAAATTGTTGTCAGCAGTTGTGAATTCACGGCGAGCACACAGCCGCTCAAGTAGACCGTCCTTCGTGCCCAACAGATAAAGCCCAGAAGAGTTGACATCGACGACAACTGCTAGGACATTTCTGGGGGCTAGACTTCCTCGATCAAGGTCAGGCACCCTGACCACAACGTTTGTCCGAATATCAACTGCTGGATGTCTTGAGTTGGAGAGAGAGAGAAACCATTTTTTGGGCTTGTTGTTCCTGACCAGATTTTGCACCTTCTCGCTCAACGTTGATTCGATTCTACCTTACACAGAGGTTGCAAGTGACTTTCAGTCCGAAACCCTCACTGTCTTCACTGTTAACTTCCACAAATGGCATGAACAAACTGGTCACACACTGAACACTTGTGAGCACCTGATGACTCCTTCTTACAAATCACACAGTAAAACTTTTTTTGTTTTCTTTCTTCTCCACTGTTTCTTCTGAAATGTCATTGGTTTGATTTTCATCTTCATCTTTTCTACCCCTTTGGTTGGCCTCTTCCTTGTCTTCCTTGTCTCGACCATTATTCATTTCTGCATTAAAGAGCTGTTCCAGTCATTCTTCAGTTTCAACTGAACAGTACATGTCTTCAGTGAGCAGAGAATTCCCAAGTCGGGTCCTCTGCGCCGTTCCAAACATAACCTCATAAGGGCTTCTCTTGATGACTGAATGCAGTGCTCGGTGTTTCTTACTTTGGATAAACCGAAGTCCTTCAGACCAGGTTTTCGTGTTGTTGTCGCACATCCAAGCAATCAGCATGTCTCGAACTTCTTGGTTGGATCTTTCAACTGATCCTTGACTTTGAGAATGTGTCTGCTTTCCATGCACGAGCTTCATTCCTGGCCACATATCAGCCATGTTTTGTATTACGTATTTTGTTCGCAAATTCGCGGCCATTGTCGCTTTGCAGTATGAATGGGGCACCGAACATACAAAAGATGTTCATTAGCTGATAGGACACTTCCTCGGCGGTTTGTGGCATTTTCGTGAAGTCCAAACTCGTTGTGTTCATTTCCTTTAACAGCCATAACATGACTTTCGCATCATGGCGTATCTTCACATGCCACAACGCGTTGCGGTTGTTTAAAAAACAGCCACAATACGATATTTCGGGTTGTTGTTGTTTCTCTAACGCCAGAACACGTTGTGGTCGTTTTTTTTTTCTCTCAGTGAGCGTTTTCGATCTTTGAGCTTAACATGTACAATAAAATCACAGCCGGTTGCCATTTGCCACTGTTTCTTACAGACAGCCATGTGCAGATTGCCAGTCCTGATACTGCTGTGTGTTCCACCGTCGCTACTGTACAGCGAAGCAGCGTCCATTCGTCACTTCCCGTCAGGTGATGTTCCTACATTCCAACGGAATTCTGTTGAATGGATCCCTTCCTACGAGAAACAGAATCAGAGGAGTTCCCTTCGCTCCGCCATGACAGAACATGTGTTTGGTACCCGGTCGCTACCTCTGAGAGCAGCTGTAGAGAGTGTCCCGCGGCACACCGCGAGCTACAGGTGAGTGGTGCACTGCCAGCTGACAGCAGCACCTTGGTAAGCATTGTGAGCCTTTTGCTGCATGCTGTGCAAGGTAAAGCTCATCTCATAACCTGCCATGAAGGCACAAATGGGAGGTACAGGTATAGCTGTACTCTTTCTTTAACATCGGCGATAGGTGGAGGTGGGTGGTCAACTTCACATCCCGGCCGCTTTACTCCCGGGAAGGAGACACGCTGCCCATTGTAAAGAAGGGTGGATGGGCCCCGGGGCCGGTGTGGACGGGTGAGAAAAATCTCGCCCTTATCAGGATTCGATCCCAGGACCGTCCAGGCCGTAGCAAGGCGCTTTACCGACTAAGCTATTCCATCCCACAGCATCATGATGTAAAATATCAAATAATGATATATGTAGTCGTATATAATTTATTTTTTGCAATTAGTTTTGGCATGAAACTGTCATCATCAGTTGAAAAGTGTGACAAAATTTCTGTTTTCTCAAACCCCATTCACCTGTGGGTGCTGAAGACTGCACTAAGTGATGGTCTTGGAGGTTTAGAGAGTAAAGCCCTGTCAGTGGATGGACAGAAGGTATGGCTGTTCATGCAGTTGCTGGTAGCCAACTGTCCTTACCAAAAATGAAAACTATTAACTGCCAATACAAACAGGGAACGCCAACTGTCCTGCTGCACAGCCATCTTGGTTTGCATACACATTACTGTTGTTATTGCTGCTTTGTTCTATGTTTGTAGAGAACCTGTCATATCAACACTAATTCTTAAGTCTGTGCATCATCACCATCATCACCATATTTGTAATTCTGCAGTTGCTAGCAGTGTGTTTACTGTACGTACACCAACTTCTCTGGCCCTGAGGTCGACTCAGCCTCTAACAGAAATGAGTACCAGGGATATGTCCTGGGGGGTAAAGACGGCCAATCCTTCATATGCCAATTGTTTAGACAATCTGGGAACCTTAACCTCCGGGAGTTGTAAGGGCATGTCCAGACCTGTAATGGAGTACCATTACCTTTATCTTTATGTGCATGTAGTGGCAGTCAGTCTGTCGGTCTGTCTGTTCCCATACTTCACATGTCTGGCTCCATTGGTTCACAGTTTATCACCATCATTCAAATAATGTTTTTGCACAGCATACATGTCGTTCATGTACATCATAACAAAAGATTCACCTTGGGAACAGTTTTTGCATATTTTGTCCAAGATTGTGAACGTGCATCATTACAGGGTCCGAAAGGAAGTGTCACTTCTGCCCCCAGAAATTATGTATCTTGTGGCAGTTCTTATTACTGATTCTAGGAATCAAACATATGTCACTGGGGTATCCTCCAGTGGTGTCGTGTTCGTGTGAAATTTTGTGACAACTGGTCAGTTGTTGCAAACATTGACATGACTAGAATTCTCCATGAATAATGTGGTTTTATCAGGTCAGATCATCGTGTACCGCTGAGAGACGCAGTTGAGCGACGACCCTACCCAGACCTTGCTGTCAGTCCATTTGATATTGGGTGGACTGAAGTCATGCCCGGCGTTGGCCAGTTCGGCTCGACGTTTGCCTGGTGGAGAGAGAAGCTGTTCTCAAAACAGAAGTATGTATTGCCTGTTACTGCTGGGGACGCAGAATCAGGTGCCAACTTCAAGGCAGCAGGCCATCACTATGGCAACAAGGTCACAGGTAAGGAATGTGTAGTACATCCATAATGTACACGATATACTGAGTGGTTTACTTTACAGTTAATAATAACAGATACCAAAAGCTGCCTCAGTGTGCACACTTTATCATTAGTCTTGGCCTGTTATGGATTAGGCTGAATTTCCTGTACCTAAGCCCTATAGGCTGATGAGGTAATTTTATTAGGCTTTCTCTGTGAAGTAAAATGTATGCTTTATGTGGAGCCCACATCTGTCTGTCTGTCTGTAATCTAGTATTAGTGATTAAACAATTTATAACATTTTCATGAAAGTCGGTACAGGATTTCTTTATGAAAGGTTGTCTAGCCAGCATGAGTTTTGTGACAGTTGGCTCAGTGACTGTCATACTTTACTGTAAAGCATAAATGAATTTTTTGCCCATGCTGCCCATATTTCTGGACGAATTTTGGTTAAATTTGGTACAGATGGTCTCCACATAAGTTGATTCAGTAGTTGTGAGTTTCATGAAAATCTGTTAATGGAAGGCCATACTTTTTGCATCAGCATGATTACGTTCATGTGTGTACTGTGAAACTGTGTGGCATTTTTAAAAGTAACTAACACCTTGGTAAAGTTGGTGTACTGCATCACAGAGTGCACCGCTTGCAGGCTTGTAGTTGCTTGTGGTGCCCAGTGTCTGCTTGTCTCAGCAGTTCTCACAAATGACATTTTGGTATCCAGCTTGGCAAAGTTTTATATTTGCAGTTTTTCCCATTATATTTCATTGTCATTGTTTGGTTCCAATGGCTGTTGCAATTCGGCGCCTTCGTGTTGTGCAGGGGGGCAAGTGTTCTGTTACCTTCACTTCTTTAACAGTCAGTTTGTTTTCTTAATTGTGTTACTTTATTTTGCTGTCATTTACAGAGATTATATAGCATATTGCTAATAGTATCAGCATGCTTTTGTGTTATTTTATTTTTGTGAGGAACTTTCTACTTACATACATATAATATATGTACATACTGAATTGTCACTTATAATCTCAAAGTGTTGTGCCATTGCTATGTTTGTAGCTGTTAGTTTACAAAAGATAATTCCTCAAAGTGTTGTGCCATTACTATGTTTGTAGCTGTGGATGTACAAAAGATAATTCATATATAATGTGCAGGTATGTTCGTGACATATCTCCCCACCACATTCCACCTATTAGTTGTTACCGTCAAATAAAAAACTAACAGCAGTTTCCACCAGCTATCATGTTTCCTGACATTCTCTAGAAATGCTGCCTTCACCAAAGTCGCATCTTTTCCCACAAGCTGTTGCAGTGCGTCGTTTGAGGGCCACAGAGAATCTGTTTTAATATCAAGGATATGCTTGAAGGAAGGAGGAGAGGTGTGAGGAGAGGACATAAAGAGAGTGATGGGATATGGATAGAGGGGGAAGGTGGATAAGAAATTAAGGTGCAATTCCTATAAAGGAGTGGAAGAAGTGAATGAATGGAATGTTTGAACGTAATGTAGATGGAGGAAGGAAAGTGGTAAAAGGTGTGATAGCGAGAGCAGAGGGCTAAAAGCAAGAAATGTATTATTTGTTTTGCTTGTTAGTTTCAGCAGACATTGTGCCAGTTCATACATACAGCAATGATAAAAGAGCTGAATACAGTCGATGGTTGTTAATGTGGTGCATGTCTGTCAGCAGGCAATCGGCCGTACTCTGTGGTGTGCTACGTAGAAGGCTGGGCTGTATATCGCAAGGAGCCGATGCGGTTCAGTTCTCTGGATCTGGACCCGTTTGCTTGCACCCATTTGGTGTATGCATTTGCAACTATGGATCCCCATTCTTTCACCATAATGCCTCAGGATGAGGAGTATGATATTGTGAAAGGTAAAATGTTGTGGAACGTATTGTGAAATGGCACGATTAAAGCTAACAGAATACTTGATTGGTAGGACAATGAATGGGTTTTTGTTTGTGTGAAATACATGAATTAATACCCAATTTTCACTTATACAGAGTTGTTCTTTCAAAACCGATCACTGTCCAGGACACATCTTGTTGGCTGCTGTCATTTATTGAATATTCTTTAATGCACAGAACATTGCAGCATCCCTGAATGGTCTGTGCAGAAACAGCAGCATAACAGCATCTCTTGTTGTTTTGAAGTTTGGCTTTTTGTTACGTTCATGTTAACAACAAGGACAGTACCTAACATACAGTGTTTATTGAATCAACAATTTAAATACAGTGATTGAATGTTAGTGCCATTTGTTTCATACTTGTGTACCGTTTTGTCTTCTATTAAAGTGAACTTGTATGTTAGGAGAAAAATTTTTTATCTGTGGAACAAATTAAAATATATGATGTGGGAAGTAATTGAAATTAAGTCACATTTTATGACTCTTCACCTTATGAGCAGTTTTTGAGAAATGATCACTATGTTTTACATACACAATTTGATGTGCACAGGAGGATACCGGGCAATGGTAGGGCTGAAACGTGTAAACCCACAGCTCAAGGTGCTCATCTCTGTCGGTGGCTGGGTGGAAGGAGGCCGCAAGTTCTCACAGATGGCCAGCAGTGCTTTTGTGCGTCGCGAATTCATACGCTCTGTGATTAATTTTCTTGATGCTCATGGTTTTGATGGTCTCGATCTTGACTGGGAATATCCAGGTAACATTTGATTATGTGCATACCTATACCAGCTGCAGAATAATGCAGTTTGAACACTTTAATTTGTAACTGCCTTACTGTTTTGGTAGCGTTAAATAGAGGGGCATAATGTTATCTGACATGTATCATTTGTCGGTTTCTGCCAGTATTGCTGCACATTTGGGCAGTCAGCTGAGTGGGCTAAATTAATGCAATAAAGAAACTGACAGGCAGTGACACCCACTAATTATCAGATTAAATAATGACCCTCTACTAATCATACTGTGTCAGATTTAGAATTACATGTAGTTTAAATAATGGTTAAGTGTGAATGACTAAGTACTTTAAAACAATAAGATGTTGCATGATGAGAAGAAACACTTTAAAATAAATTGTTTCTTGTCTTGTCCTCATTTATCCTGCAGAGGAAAGTTATGTAACTTCTGTCAGTTCTTAGCAGTGTGAACCCCAACTTACATTTTGACAGAATATATTGTGCATCACAATGACAGTGTGCTGATTACACAAACATCATTAAGCAACTAGCAGTTGTTTGCAAGATGTGATGAAGATGATTCTTGAGACCGCTTGCTGCCATTGACTGAATTACAAATTTTAAACATATCATGTGACATCATAAACATCTGTAATCCTCTTGCCTGTAGAATGTGCGAATGAGATTGACCAGCTGATGGGGGTTATTATTCTAAGCTAAGGCTGGCTGAGTGCAGTTGGTAGTAGCATTTGTGAAGCCACACTGAGCGATGTTGCCACACATGCCTGAAAGGAAAAGTACAGAACTGTAAAGCTGAATGTTTTGTGGCATAAAATAAGATTAAGTCTTATCTGATGTTTATTGGACCGTGCATCATTGTGACATTTGAAGAATAAAAATCAGACTAGATGTCACTTGTTAGTTTTTATTTTACTTCTTAGAGACTCAACATGTTTCGGGCATTAATATGTCCATCTTCAGGAGTTTGCGACTGTGTTGTTGGACTACCACATTGGCTGTGGCTGTGGACTGAAACCGACAGCCCGGATACCACCCTAGCTGAACCGCACCCTAAATCCAACACATAGCAATCCAAGAACAGTACAGCCAATGTGGCAGTTCAACAACATAGTCACAAACTCCTGAAGATGGACATATTAATGCCTGAAACATGTTGAGTATCTAAGCAGTAAAGTAAATATAAAAAGTGACATCTAGTTGGATTTTTATTCTTGAATTAAGTCTTATGTTTAGAGCATTTTTTAATAAAAATAGCAGTAGGTTGTTAAGTGAGTGAGTGAGTGAGTGAGTCACATCTTCATTTCCATGGTAAGATTCACTCCTATTAAATCCTCACATTGTCCTCTAAATTCAATATATGCTGACCAAGCTGTTACTGTGTTAGGTACCCTAAAATTTCTCAGTTTCTGTGGAAGCATCACATAGTTTTTCTGCTTCTAAACTGGGCACTGCTTGCTTTGTCATAAGAAGATTATCCAGTGTATTAGGTATTGATGCTATTAAGACTGCACATTATGTATACTTTCCCTCACTAATTCAATATTATATTATTTTCTTGGGAAATTCAAGCAATGTAACTGAAGTATTTCTACTCGCAAAAGGGATGATAAAGAATTATGATGCCAGTAATTTCAAAATATTCTAGCAAAATTTTGTTCACAAAACTTGACACTCTACCTGTACCATGTGCATAAATATTTTCATTGATGCTCTTTACTGTTAATAGGCTTGATAATAATCAGACTAACACTGTTGTGCATGGGATGAATACAAGGGATAAACAGCAGCTGCACAGACCCACTGCAAATCTTCCATGTATACAGAAGGTGTCTTGTGCTGTGTCTTGTGCTCCAGCATTAAGATATTTAATAATTTGCCCCCCCCCCCTTATTTTGAAATTAAAGCAGGAGAAACCCAAATTAAAGGCAGCATTAAGACAGTGTCTTATTGCTCATGCTTCTTATTGCTCACACTTCTTATTCTCAAGATACGTTTCTATCACCAGTCAAATCACCTTCCCTCTTCAACATCAATATTGTCACCAACAACAGTAATAATAATAATAACAAATGATAGCTCCTAATCATTATTGTGTCCTGTTTTGTAATATTTTCAAGCATCTTTGTGTCATTATTTGAACGATTGGCCAATATATCTATCTGTGTTATTCTTTGTAATTTTTCACATGGCACATATTTTCTAAATGTTGTTATTATTACTTGTATATAGATATAACCTGTATTTTAACTATGTATTTATTATTTATGCATTGTTACTGTCTTACCAGTGTAAACTGTATTGTACTGCATTCTGTTATTCTTGTATCATGTCTGATATATTTGTTATGTCATTCACTCTTCTGTGATGTTTTGATTTTGACCTGTTTCATGTTCAACTGTCAGTCGACAGTTGTTGGATTTGAGAAACGTATGTGTGCGTGTGTGTGTGTGTGTGTGTGTGTGTGTGTGTGTGTACCACGTAGTGTTCTCTGTGAGGTGTGCACTTTTGGCAAAGAAACAGTTGAACATCAAGCATATATTGCAACATTGCACCACCAGATGGTAGCACTCCGCTAATGCAGTTAACACATGGGTTGGCATAATAATTAAAAATAAAGAAGTGATGAAAGAAGGAGTGAAGTAGCAAAGAAAGAAGTGATGAAAGAAGGAGTGAAGTAGCATGTGAATATGGCAGCCTGTCATGAGACACACAGACAGACAGACACATCTGTCTCATTGCTCTGTAATTTAACAGGCAAGTCTCACACTTCATTTGCATGATGTTTATTTTAGGAGCAGCAGATCTAGGAGGGAAGCCATCAGACAAGGAACACTTTTCACTTCTGACAGAAGAGTTATCTGAAGTGTTTGCCGCTCGAGGTTGGATTCTGTCTGCAGCTGTGTCACCCTCAAGGTTCAGACTGGAGGATGCATATGATGTGCAGCGTCTGGCACGCAATTTGGATTTCATTAACGTGATGACATTTGACATGCATGCAGAAAGAGATCGTCTGGCCGATCACCACTCTCCTCTTCTTCAAAGAAGACACGACACAGGCCTCAATGTCTTCTACAATGTTGTAAGTGTACAAGGATGAAAGTGTACATTGATAGGCCATTTATAGCAGCATTCAGAAACTTGCGATGGCAGAGGATTTGTTATTTATTTTGGAAGTGAATATCACAGTTGATAGATGACTCTGGAACGCGGTCTAGACAGAGAGCAGGTATGCAGTGTGCTATTAGCAGAGTTCTGAAAATTAAAATCCTTTGGAATGTGATGGTGTTTCATTGTACAGGTAGTTGGCAGTGTTTCCAAGGATGGTAATGTCTTCATCCTTAGGGTCAACAGTCTGCTCTTCTTGGACTCCTTGCCCCTGAAGATGAAGGCTCTGTGATCCTGTGAAACATTGCCTGCTACCAGTACAGTGACTCGGTATTACAACCAAGAAGACTTCATTCTTTTGGTGAAATGGCTTCGATGTAGAGTTATGGTGGACAGGTGTCAGCCTTGTCTGAATGTGCTTAGTCTGTAAGACACATTTCATGTTCACATCCAGATCATTATGGAACCTTAGCCACTTTGTTTATGGTTTATTTATCAATGTTATCAGTAGTTCATATTTTGCAGTGTACATTGGGGGTGATAATTGAATAATGAATTGGAAATACTGTGGAAGGAAGCAGCTGTGGGCTGTCTTTAACTGTGACATCCCATTGTGCTTGATCATAAATACATAAATACAAAATTTTTGCCAGTTGGCACACCTCTAAAACCTTGTGTTCTATGTGTAACGACATTTTCCAAATACAAATAATCATTCTCAGGTGTCTGTTGGCTTATTTGAGGTCTGTCCTAGAATTTTCCTCATTGTTACTGCATATTTTTGCCCGGGTAAAAGGCAGCCTATGTGCTGTACTGTACCACTTATTGCCATACAGAATTGAGGTTAGGAATGTGTGGAAATACATCTCCACTCCTCCATGTGCCTTCTTGGTATGCACAGGGACACCTTCACTTTAGCTGCAGTTTTCTCAGAGGGATTGAAGAAATCCACGAAACCTTCGATCATGAGTCATAGCTGTTATATATAGTCATAAACTGTCTTGATGGTTGTTGTTGGGCACCTCCTGCTTCTATTCCAATTGGCCATGAGTAGGAATCCATGTGTTAAGTGATAAGCAAAAAGTGAGCCAACAGGAAGTGAGAAATAATATTGGTCATATACAATAATGCCCCTCTGCATTTGCACCTGACACCTGATTGAAGTCTTTATCGTTGAACCGTGCATTTTATAGTTTATGTAAGTAACACACCAACAAGTGCACATATATAGTCTTTAATAAGCTAAAATTTACATTAAAACACTTAAAACGCTCCTACATGTTTCAATCATACGATCATCCTCAGGGAGCATACTTTGTTCCTTGCTAAAGTGTTTTAAACCATAACTTTAGGCAAGGAAGAAAGTATGCTCCCTGAGGATGATCATGTGATCGAAACATGTAGGAGCGTTTTAAGTGTTTTAATGTAAATTTTAGCTTATTAAAGACTATATATGTGCATTTGTTGGTCTGTTACTTAAATAAACCTGACTGCAGTGTTTACTCAACATGTGACACACTCTTCAACAAATACCATTAAACAATTCCACAAAACCAAGTTAATTTTCTGTTGAAGGCAGCCCTATAGAAGTATATGGCTGCAGCAGTCTTCATTTGTTATCTCCAGTTTAAAATGAAGTACCAATTTTACATTAACAGGACTATGCAGTTCGCTACTGGCTGAAGAAAGGAATTCCACGAGAGAAGCTGATCGTTGGTGTACCGTTCTACGGCAGATCCTTCACATTGGCCAATGCCAGTGTCATAACACCTCCTGCTCCTATTAAAGGCTTTGGAAAGGAAGGCTTTTACACTCAGGAGCCAGGATTCCTGGCCTATTTTGAAATCTGTGAGCTTCTGGAAGATATGAGCTGGAGGAAGGAGACAGATGATATGGGTAGTCCTTATATTGTCAAAGGAGATCAGTGGATTGGTTATGACAGCAGAGAGAGCCTTGCCACTAAGGTCAGTTTGTTTAAATAATATCTTGAAACACACAGATATACATAAAGGGCAATGTCAAGTCAAATGGTCAGGAGAGCACTTGATACCACTGGTCTCATATTGCTGTTGTCGTAGATATAACTAAGTAAGACATATGACCAAAAGCTGTTTACTGTCAATTACTGTTGATGGATACAGTACTGCATGTGCGTGGTGCATGCACATTACAGCAGTTTGCGATGTGATGGACACATGGTTAATCATTTTGTTTTCTGGTTCATGTAGATGGCTTATATTAAAAAGAACCGTCTTGGGGGAGCCATGGTGTGGGCTGCAGATCTGGATGATTTCGAAGGCCTGTATGGAGAGAAATGGCCATTGCTGTCCACTGTGAAGAATTCTCTGCTTGGTACAGTATTATTAACATCAGCACATGATAAAAATATAATTTTAAATTATATGAATAAATGTCGAATTTCTTAATAAATGTAGAAGAATTTAATCCAGTATGTAACATTGCTTACAACTACAAGAAAAGAGAAATGTTGGGACAGCAATAAACATGTAAATTCATCAAAGAAGGTTTTGATGGGAATGGTACAGGTCGTGGGTCCCATTGCTGGAGGTTGAGGGGGTCCTGGCTCATTAAATTTACTGTAAGGTCTGTTTGTGGGAGGACATATGGTGTCATAGTCCAAGCTGTAGGGTATGTAACATGAAGGAGGCTGTGAAAGTTGTAGAATGGAGACTGAAATAAGTAAAATATCTGTTCTTGCCTGTTATGTTGTTGTACCTATGCATTCTGTGTGTCTCCAGCATACTAACAAGCACTTTGGAATGTGGTTATGTGGTTTTTCTGCAGTAGAGGGAGACAAGCAGCCCATCTCACAGTGGCCTGTGTTCAACCCACCACCAGTACCAGGCTTGCCAGTGTCTGTTGAGCCAGACCAGGTGAATTGCACCGGACAGGGTTTTGCAAAAGACCCCAGTAACTGCAAGGTGTACTATCGATGTGAGTGGGGCATGCGGCACACGTACATCTGCCCTGAGAGTCTCCATTATGATTCATCTTTGAAGTTATGTAACTGGCCACATATTGCCAACTGTGAAAACAGGCCCCCTGCTTCAGGAAATCATAAGAAAACGCAAACAGGTATATATATATATATATATGAACATATGTGTAGTGGTAGTACAGAGTGCACCTTATGGGGTGTTTTTTGTGACACATTCACATCGTCATCGAAGGTAACTGAAAATTATGAAGGATGTCCAATAAGTAAAATGCCCAGGTTACAAAAATTAAATCTGGCTAATGCATTTCACTTAATTGTCATATTGTTCAGTACGGTCCCCCAGCACATTGTTCCTTGTGTCCCACCTTTGCAGGTGTTTAAGAATTCCTGACTGTTTTATCTCAGTTCTTCATGGACAATGGTGTGGACAGTTCCACTGGACGACGTCAATGCAGGGGACAAATCTCAGATTGTGGCATGTTGGTTTGCCAAAATCAGTTACTCTGTTCATGCTGTATTCTTTTCCATCCGCGATGCACTGGTTCTACTGGTGCAATCGTCATCACTGTTCATGTCCGCTTGACCATCCCTGCACCATCTGCACCATTCCCTGACGTGCTGCACTGTAATTCAATCATCACTACACAGCTGTATCAATTGATAGTGAACTTCATTGGGGGAGACACATTCTGCCAATTAAAACTGAACCACACTACGAACTGCCTTGCTGGACCAAGCCCATTGTCACTGCAGTTGCACATCCACTTACCCACTGACCGACTCTTGTGCCATCTGTTGCATGTTACCACAACTACGAGTGCTGCCTCTACCAAACAAAATAAACACATAAGTTACAGGCTAGGGAACTTGACATGCTGAACATGCCTCATATCACTTTGTCTACTAAACAGTATTGTGTACCAGTGCACATGCAAGATGCAAGGAGTGTAGCATTGTTATAAATTGTGGGTGAGTGTGGCCAGGGGCTTGATTGAGTAATAATGTGTAGTGAGTTACACTCTTCTCCAACACATGAATCTACACATGTGACTTCACTCATGAGCTGTTTGAAATAAAATATATGTAACACTGTATGGTCAGTTCGTACAGTTTTTGTGCCATTTGTAAGTTGTGTGGCTGGTCCAGGTAATGTAGCTGTCTGCAGTTCCTACTCTTCTGCATTTGCATGTATAAATATGATATTTTAACAGCTTGTCTTAACAGTTCAAGCACCTCTTCTTGCTGCATAATGTGGAAGATTTTACTCTGGGATTTAGGAGCTGGTATAGCTCAGTCAGTGTAGTTATTAAGCTGCAGTCTGCATGATCTGCAGTTCAATTGCAGCAGTGGCAACACATTTGTCTCTTCTCCAGAACATCCATACCAACTGCTGAGTCCACCCAGCCTCCTGTTGAACTGGTACTGACAGCTGCTGGCAAATAACATGACTGAGGCACGAGACTGACTGTGTAGTGCCAAGGTTAAGACTGAGTGGCGCTGTACCGCCACTTCCCCTGTATACTGTTATGGTGTGTCTAGGGACAGCTGTACCATTACAGTGTTTCTAGGGACAGCTGTACCATTATGGTGTGTCTAGGGACAGCTGTACCATTACAGTGTGTCTAGGGACAGCTGTACCATTACGGTGTGTCTAGGAACAGCCATACCATTACGGTGTATCTAGGGAAAGCTGTACCTTTCCTTTCCCTTACTCCAGGATTTGAGATTTCTTTTACTTGTCTGTTTAAAAGTCATGTGTGTTTTTGTTTGGCAGCAACTTCAATAGCACATAACAAAGTACCTAAGGATACGTTATCTAAGGATACGTGTATTGGTGATGGACTGTTTGAAGATCCTGCAGACTGTCGAAACTATTACTGGTGTCAGGTAAATAACATTTTGCTTCTAGAAGTGAACTCACTGGTACAGTTTTAAATATGTAGTCTTTATAACCATTAGTATTGCGAGGTAGTTTAGCCTGTGACATGTGTAACAGTGTGTAGTCTGTGACATGTGTAACAGTGTGTAGCCTGTGACACGTGTAACAGTGTGTAGTCTGTGACACATGTAACAGTGTGTAGTCTGTGACACGTGTAACAGTGCGTAGTCTGTGACACGTGTAACAGTGCATAGTCTGTGACATGTGTAACAGTGTGTAGTCTGTGACACGTGTAACAGTGCGTAGTCTGTGACACGTGTAACAGTGCGTAGTCTGTGACACGTGTAACAGTGCGTAGTCTGTGACATGTGTAACAGTGCGTAGTCTGTGACACGTGTAACAGTGCGTAGGCTGTGACACGTGTAACAGTGCGTAGTCTGTGACACGTGTAACAGTGCATAGTCTGTGACATGTGTAACAGTGTGTAGTCTGTGACACGTGTAACAGTGCGTAGTCTGTGA
>Ga0131853_10010952_pt1 | contig 16578 bp, 14 predicted proteins | sample TergutLab28metaG_FD_92764 | JGI IMG/M metagenome (GOLD analysis project Ga0131853, IMG submission 92764) | Labiotermes labralis P1 segment gut microbial communities from Petit-Saut dam, French Guiana - Lab288 P1 (version 2) (version 2) | ecosystem: Host-associated > Arthropoda: Insects >...
GGCTGTGTAATGCAATTTTGACCTCCTGATGATGAGCACGTGTGCTCGAAACATGTAGAGGCATGAAATAAAACTTATTGTGAAACAAATTTTGTGCATCAAGTTGGTTAAATACTGAGATAAGTAAATTAAGTTGTATGTTTAAACGAGATCAATTTCCAACTGTACGTACGTATTTAACTGCAGAATACCCTAGATTAAAACCTGCAATTTAAAGACAAATACCAACATAATGTAAGACATACAACCCGTCAATGCACTTTTATGGTAGCGATAAACGTTTCGGCTATGTGAAGTAGACAGCATCAGGCTATCAATATCAGAAACATAAAAAGGAGAATTATACACCTGTAGCCTTACTTACAATTATGAAAATTTAACGGACGGACCTAAGAGGGACGAGGTAACAGGAAAATGGATAAAAGTACATAATGAGGAGCTTAATAATCTGTACTCCTTACCCAATATTGTTCTGGTCATCAAACAGAGAAGAATGAGGTTGGCGGGGCATGTAGCAGGTATGGGGAAAGCGGAGGTACATACAGGGTTTAGGTGGGGAAAACTGAGGGAAAGAGACAACTTGGAGGACCCCGGAGTAGATGGGAGGATAATATTAAGATGGATCTTCAAGAAGTGGGATGTGAGCGCATGGAGTACTATTGATTGGTCTGGCTGATAGGGACAGGTGGCGGGCACTTGTAAATGCGGTAATGAACTTTTGGGTTCCATAAAATGCGGGGAATTTCTTGTCTAGCTGAGAACCGGTTAGCTTCCCAAGAAGGACTCTGCTGCATGGAGTACGTAAACAATGGACGAGATCTCGGCCTTACATAAGGTACATAGTAATGTTACATACAATAATTTTTTGCAATATACAAAAAACATTGTAAAAATTATTAATAATCACAATGAAAATTTGTGCATTAACGGGGTGTATTTCTTTCACTGCGTATTCTACAAGCACAACAAGGATACCATACCTTCACAAACTGGCAGAAAATAAACACTTGCGAAATAAGGAAAATAAGAAAAATGCAAATTATTTCCGTAGAACAATGATGATTATGAAATAATAATAATAACAGAGAACTGGCCAACAAAAAACTAATAAATAAAAACGGGAAAAGAGGAAGTGAATGAGATCAGCAATAAGGTGTCATCGCCTACAAAATCTCAGTTTTTTAGACGTCAAATCAAACTGTTTCTTTCGTCACAAATTGGGGCAGTAAAGTGCCAAATTCGTTCAGAAAGTTCTCGCTTTGCGACAGAATATGAACACGCGGGTTTACTTGTAACAAACACGATAACAAGAACAAAACCCTTTCAAAAAACTAATTAAAGCCGCCACATGCGTCAGGTCGGGGCGGTAAACAGGTCTGCATACCATCATGAACGCATCCGCGGACATAAACTCTGGTATCAGTACCATTCAGTTGTCACTTTAGGGCTTGGAAATTTGACGGCAAACACAGTACGTTCAACAGAACAGACAGCACAGAAAGCAGTCCTGTGACACACGCAGTGACCTCTCCATCACACCCGAACCACCCTTGCCACAAAACAGGTAACTACCGGACGGAGGCGGTGCTAATTTTAAGATAATGCTTAAAAAGTCCTACACAAATGAAATCACTAATTCCGAGAAATTCTTTAATTTTCAATAAACATAAGGCCAAAAGAGAGGGCACTCTGCATCATATTTCCCTAATTCCACAAAACAGTACAGAATTTTCTGACATATATACTGTGCAAAGTAACTGGCATATATATATATATACATATATATATATACATATATATATGCCTATTTATAAATATGATTTTAATGTACTTCAAAAATAATTCAATACTAAACACTCCACAGCCTGTCACTCACTCATTCATTCATTCGGTAGTCTGTCTTACGACAGGTCCAAAGACTCTTCCAAAGCGAGCTCTCCACACAGTGCGATCTAGAGCTACCTCCTTCAAATGACAGTATCCTCTCCTTTCCTCAAGGTCATCCAGTAGCTTCCTACGTCTTCTTCCTCGTCTTCCTGTCACTTATATCCCCCCTTTTATCTTTCCTTCAATAACCTGTTGCAGAAGGCAGAAGAAGTGTGACCAACCCAGTTAGCCTTCCATTTACTTATTTCATGTTTCTTGACTCTAAGCAATACTTCTTCATTTCTCACATGATCGGTCCAACTGATCTTCTCCATCCTTCTGTAGCACCACATTTCAAAACTTTCCAGGTGTCTCTGATCTACTGTCCGAAGCGTCCAAGTTTCAGCACCATATAAAGTTATGCTTCAAATGTAGCATTTTACTGTCACACAACACATTACTTAGTCCATCACAACATGCAGCCTAAATGAATGCAATTATTTTTTTATTAGAATTTCGAGGTCTAATCCTCAAAAACCTTCTTCACACCCAAAGCGACGTATAAGCCGTGTAAAGGTCTCCCTGTCCACACCATGAGGGCATGCAGGAGGAGTGTAGGTATAGCTCCACTCATTCTTAACATCGACGCTATATGGACGTGAGTGGTTACCTTCACTCCCTGCCCGCCTTACTTCTTGGAAAGAACTGTTGTACCCACTGAACAGGAGGCTCGGTGTGCCCCCTGGGTCGTTCTCCGCCTTTCAGAAAAGAGAAAAACCTCTTGTCCTTGCCGAGATTCAAGTCGCCGACCACCCAGCCTGTAGCCTAGTCGCCACAATTCGCAGAAGACCCGAAAATATTCCACGCTGATTCAGTTTTCTGAAACACTGCCAAAGGTAACTGCTTGCATCTCTACGTCCTCGCAGCCACATTCTTCACTACCGCTTGATACCGCCTGTAACAGCAGTCATCCCCAAATCACAAGGATGCTGTGTAAATTCCAGTTCCCCTACTTCCCCAACTGAGTTAACGGATTTTTGTCATTCGTCTGGCAAATCTGCGTTACCGGCTTGAAAAGCGCGTTGAATCCAATGCTTCCAAGTTTCATTTTCAACGGTCCAACGACTTTTACGTCTTTCTACAAATTCCAAGTGCAGGAGCTAAAGAAAGGTGAAGTAAACACAAGTCCACGTCGAAAATTAAAATCTCGCATGTTGCATGGTACATAGAAATGAAAGGCATGGATCGTTCTGAATAAACTGTAAACACACACACAAACTATGCAAATTGAACTACTTATATCAAAGTTCTAAAATCTGGATCATGTTCACGAAACACCTAAATTAGAAACAATTTCTTTGGACTACTTTCCATACTTATGTAATCCACTGCACATGAAACGTTCATCGCACAAGGTCCATTTGGAAATCTCTCATCCTCGCGCCAGCCGGGTGGGGGTGGGGGGAATTACCACCAAAGTCTCATTCTTTCGACATAAATTTATCTTACATTAAGCACCTACGGGATTCAAAATACTCTTTAATTTACAGTGTTACTGAAATAAAAATTCAACACAGTAATTATTTATACCTAATTGTTACGACCTCCGTTCCTGTTGAAGACTGATGGATCGTCAGTGAGACGCTCGGCAGTTTTGTTCACGAAATACACAGTCTTCCATTTCATAAAAGAATTCAGATCCTTTTATACTCTAACCCCAGAACATACGCCTACTTCAAAATGAAAGAATGGGGGAGTGGGAAGGTGAAGATTACCACTCTCATACATTCAAGTATCTAACACAAGATGGTCCCAAGCAATACGCATGCAGCCTGCAACAACTAACATATTGTTTACCAATATTAACTATGTAAGCGAAGCTCGCTAACAAAATTGACCTTCATTCTGCTGGGGGATCATAAATGTCTTCGAAAGCATTTAGGTGCCGCCGGTGTTAGGTCCGGAGGTCCGCAGGTTACCCATCACTGATGTAAACTATACATAAGAAAACACGGTATCCACACACTTTTCAAAAAAAAAAATCTAGAAGCCACCTCGAAATTCTAGAACCAGAATAATGTCATAAAGCAAGTTCCATACTCAGGACCCACAAACATACGGCGCTATCGTAGAACATACAGTCGCCCGGGGGACAAAACGTCCTGCATCTGTGCACCCCTGGACAGGACGAAATGTTCCGATGTGACTGGTAGATGAATATGCTAAATTTACCGGATAGTATGTTAACAGCCTCGCAATATCGACGTATTTGGACTTATCAAGTAAATAATTATTCATGCAGAATTTGTAATTTTTAAACAACATGAAATTTCACGTGCATGGCTCGACTGCGCCATTCGTTATCGTCATTAAACAGAATGACACACATACATCGTGTGGCCGCCACGTAGTTTGCATTTGAAACAAAGCATGGACACGCAAGCGCGCGCACCTGTAACAGAGTGGCTTATTGCTCTTTTGAAAGCTAACACCAGAACACCACATTATTAACTGAAACTAAAGCTGCTCCCAGCTCAGTTCACATGGCTGCCAGGCTCACATTATTAATGGCAGAAGACGGAGAGACATACCCTGGCATTATATTCATATTAATTCTCACAAACGCAGGATGATTCAAAAATTAGTCAGGAGAGCACTTACCGACGTAAACATCTTACAAAATACGGACAGCACACCGAAGTCCAAAAATAATAAGAAAAATCGTACCAGAATCAGATGCTACCCATCACGGAGTGTCAACGATTCTAATCAGACTGTGCTTGACCCCCTAAAATTCCATCAACAGGTCAGCAAGGTCAGGCTGCAGGGCCAATTGATTCAAAGTTATTCTGAGGAATACGTACGGACAGCTGACCGAAGTCCCAAAATGATGAGACAAAACTGTACTAACACAGATGCCGCCTATCACGGACTGTCAGAGACGATGTTGATCAGACTGTACCTGTTTCCTCCTGAAATGCAATCATGAGGTCAATGCGGTCAGGTTCAGCGCGTTCAGGTGAAACCTCGAACATGACTGTTTACTTGAAGGTAAGAAGATCTATTTTTACTGCTGGTGTAATGCACTCAAAAACTGGCTCATGCCCCCCCCCCCCCCCCACCGCAACTTGGGGCGGCATCCCTTCATTGATTTCATCCCGTTACAAGCTGGACCGAAGACAGAGTGGGCGTTGCGCAAGACAACTAGGAATAATGCATAGCAGCAGTAGTTTTAAACCTGTGGAGCAGCTGCCCAACGGTTTGACCCAAGGCTCACAAAATCAGAGGCGTGTAAGTAATATATCAAGCATTTCGTAACATCTTGTTTGAATAAGCAGTTCCGAGATGAACTCAAACCATTCCTACTGGACAGGCTTTTCGTCCTACAGATCTATTACCATTATTACTGATATTTTACAAAGCGTAGTCGGTATAGCGACTCGCTACTGGCTGAACCGTCCGGGGATCGAAACTCGGTACAGGCGAGATTTTCCGCACCAGTCCAGACCGGCCCTGGGGCCCACCCAGTCTCCTGTACTGTGGGTACCGGGTCTCATACCGGGGGTTTAGCGGTAGGGGCGTGAGTGGCCCATGTCACACTTCACTTTTTACCTCTGCTTATTTTGTTGGTGTGAGGAATGTACCCGACCAGTGGAAGTACGACTTTCATTTCGTTCAATTTAACGCATGTAAGGCAGGGGCGAAGTTGTCCCTGTACTAAATTAAGCACCCCTCCCTGAAGACGTATGATCCAGCTTCCCACCCATTACGAAGACACGACCAACGGAACCCACCCTGTACCGGAGGCTCAGTTTGCAGAACCGGCAGTGGCGTATAGTATGTCTGGAATCGTTATTCCATTCGTCCAGACTGTAGCACAGTTACTAAACTCAGCTACTCTGTTTCATCAATACTCGAAAATGATTCCAATATTCTGCTTCAGAGCCCTTGCAAACCTGAGAAGGAGTTGTATAAGTGCACCTAATATGAAACTTTGTAGGCCTCAAAAGCGTACACAATGAGGCAGGACTGTGGATCCCCCAGCGGGTTTTGACGTACAAGAGAGAAACGAAGAATTCATAACAGGACTCTTGCGTCACTACTGTATTCTGAGAGACCAGACACCCTCCAGGGTCACGGTTTCGACATGAAGGATGACCCAAACACGCGGTTGGGGTTCCTGGTTTACAAGTAAACATTTTAAAGAAACTAAAAATGTAATGCTACACCTGTGTTCAAGAACAAAGACTCTAAACAAGGCGAAAGGTAACAGCAGCAAACTGAACTGAATGGTACGAAGACTTCAGCTGGCAAACAGTCTGGACTAGGGGTACTCGAATCCCGGGTACCTGGTCTCCCGGGCGAATTAGAATTTGTACTGTGGCGCCTAATATCTCCAATAGCATTACTGTAACTTTCCCCCAATTACATAAAAATGTGATATCAGTTTGCAGGCACAGGGCAGCAAGCACCAGATACCCATGAGGTTTACGGGTCATTCCGGGAGTGCTGGTCTTCAAGAGTGGCCCTTGGTTCACATCACCCTCTTGGCGCCTAGAATCTGGAGACGGCTCCTACATTTTTGGGAAAAGTGTGGACGCTTGCCGGTAAAGTTACGCAGTGTTCCTATTGCATAAAATCGTAATTTCAAATGCAGCTTAAAGGCTGTAATGTATCAGAGTGGACCATGGAAAGATCATCTGTGGAAACTGTAGTCACATTTGGAAAGTGACAAATTTTCGCTTTGAACTTTCAACGACGCATTATTTTAGTTACGCGTTCGGTATATTGTGCTTTCAAAGCGATCTTGCAAGTTCAAGAATGACGAACCAAACTGTGACTATCTGCACAATGAACAAAAACCATCAGCCCGTTCATGGAAGGTCGCGATAAATCCTTCCAGGACAGAATGCCAAGACAACAATTTTAGATCAAATGTGGTCTACACATACTTATAACGTAGGGTGGAGTCCCGATTACCCGACCTAAACAGGACAAATAGATGGTCGGATTACGGAAAGTGTTGGACAATGCGGAAATTCGTTTTAAAAAAACTGGACTCGGACAATTTCTGAATCCATCCACGCAGTCCTCTGGTTCTTATGTGACACTGGTACAGCAGCAGGACGTAGGTTTTCGAAACCTCTTTATTTTTTATTTATTTATTCTTTTTTTTGCATTTTCAATAAATATTTGTGCAAACACACACTCACAGCACGAAATTGTAAACAGCATGTCATATGGCTACGTCGGATAAAGCGGAATGTCGGATAACCGAAGGTCGCACAATCGAGATTCTACTTGAGTACTTTTTTGATTCCATTATGCTTACTTAAAACAGTAGAAACTTACAGGTAAATTAATTAACTTCCCACATCGAGCTTCAACACATCTGTGATAGGTTTATGGGCTTCTGCCTCATATAGCATAAAATGATTGGTTTTTTAAATAACCTAGATTAAAAGTGTTACTGCGCGGTACGAACCGGGTCTTTAAATAAATTAGTTTGCGTTTCGCCTATAAAGGGTTAATACATAAAAAAGCATATTTTATCAGTGTGCGTTTGTTAGTTTGCTACGTAACTGTACATGACAGTGGCTATTTTCCAGTCAATTTTCCAACGTAATTTCTTTTTAAATCTACCCAACAGTTTATGTGCTGATACTTGGTCTCTGGCAAGCACATAAACATAACCTCCACATCAGATGATCCGTTATTTTGCTTTGTAAAGAACGCCTCAGACTGTGAATTTGGTACAACCGTGGAGCACAAATGCTCGCGACCAAGCCGCCGGTAATGAGTTTTACCGGCCGGTATAGTGATTTACCGCTTGTCCCCCACTGAAGTCACAAAAATCAAACAAAACAATGGTGCATCATTCAAACTCGAAATTACAAGATGTTAAGAGTAGAAAGCTCGCTCGGGATTCGAAACAGGGTCATTTAAAACACGATCCTGGTATTCTACTTCAAATCTCATGCACACACTGCAATAAATCTGTCCTGAATGAAAGCACTTCACATAAAGTGCGTGTATAACGTTTAATCAGTTCCTCCGTTAAGGTTTAATTGGAAAGTCGTTAACCATAATTTACAGCTGTTTCATGATGTACTGTCATGTTTATACACGCTGGCACTTCTGGGATATAGTGACTCACATCGGGGTGTCTCAGCTTACGGTAAGACGGTGAAGCGGATTGACAATATATAGCAATGAAGAACATGTGACATAAGAAGATGACGCCATGAAAATGATTCAATGCAATACGAACTTGTGTCATGTTAACCTAATAAGTTACACTGCCTGCACAGATCGTTCTGTGTACAAATTTTCGAAAAATCGAGCAGCTAACTCAAGATTATGAGCGCCCGAATGGTGACATTAATCAGTTCCACCCCGAGCACCCACTAACATTATGAGCCACCGCACAAAATTCAGTCGCCCAAGTCTAGTGCACCCCCTCCTTAAAACGAATCCCAACTGTAACGAAACGACGACTCGAGAACTATCTACCCAGCACTACAGTAATTATATCGTTATCAATTTTCTTGGAACTATCCTACGACCATCCTAGAGCAACATACGTCACTGTCTTCTTTTCCTTCCTCTGCTGCGCGACAGCCCTATATCAGGCCTCGGCCTCCTGCACAGATTCCCTTCAACTGTGCTCAATGCTTCTCTTTTCCAGTTTATGCCCCGTGTCTTCTTTGGATCCTATAATGCCTCAAACCACCTTCCATTAAGTTTGCCTACAGTTCTTTTGACGCCGAATGTTCTGTAAGACATCCTCCTCGGTATGAGGTTATGTCCAGCCTACTGCAACCTCTTCAAATTATACAAATGGCTCAACATTGCTCATCGAGTAATTTGAACATACAAGCTTTGGACCTCTCTTACGTCACCGATCATATTTCGTAAACAGTTCGGATAACGAGACAGCAGCTCTGACAGCAGAACCAGTCATGTGCCAGTAAGAGGATATCTTCATTCCGATAACGCGGGTCATGTTTTGTAACAACGCAGCAAAAAGAATGCCAGAAGACCACTCCGCCTGCCGAAATACACGTCACCGGAACAAGAATCTGCTCAATGAAGAACCTTGTTCATTTTCAGACAACCAGCTGCATAATTGTAGGGGAAGACGGAAAGTTCGTATACCGAAGACGTGGGGTGCGTTCTGGAGAGCCCCACACAGCATACCGTAAACAAGCCTATCAACCTGATACCCCAACACGATGACCAAAGAGACGTAATACTTGCTCAGTAAATTTAAAACTGCAAGGATATTAACATAAAAAAAGACACGCAACGCACTTATCACGCCAACACTGCGGCCCGTTCGCGTAACCACTGTTCCCAAGAAAACTCAACGCGTTCCCTTCGTAGCTAAAAATATTGAAAAAATTAACATGGCAACTCAACAAGGCGTTCTCTATTGTACTCCAGTTGAGCTACAAACATTTCGTATCTCCTCGTACCTCCTCGTCTATCCTCACCGCTCAATCCCACTTCGCTACGACAGCGATTTATATCGCCGGCAACAATAACACGTACTAAGGCCTTCGCGTAAATTGCCCGATATTTCTGCCGGAGTTTAAACGAATCCGGATTTTCTCCACAGATTTCAACAAGTCTCTTAATACCAAATATCAAATGCGACATCGCTGTCTTGGTGCTACTAAGCTGTTTAAAATTATCCCTTAGCTATTACCAGCCAATGACGTGTACGCTAAACGCTGAACAATACAAAATGCTTACGTAGAAGAATGCACGTGTAGCCAGTTCTGGAGCAAAGCGTTTTATAACCACTGCCTGATTAGTATTACTACCACATTCACGTAGGCAGAAAAAAAAAGTTTTTGCTTTACCAGAAAAAGACATTCATATAGTGGCATGCGATGAGCATACTTCATATTTATGTTATATCCTTACTTCATATTTACGTTACCTTTATTTCATATTTATGTACATGCATAATAACCACTGCCACCGGGTGACAGCCCATTTGCAGTCAAATATATTATATTATATATTATATTATATCATGTCATGTCATATTATACATTATATTAATTATATTATATTATATATTATGACGTTGAAGGGACCAACGTTATGAATTTTGTGAGCCAAAATTAGTCGCCACGGCCGGGGATACACATATCCCCGGCCGTGGCGACTATATTTTGTACAGTGACGACTAATGTTGTGGATCGTCAGTATGGAACCAGCTTCATGTCGCCCTTCTGACTCCACGGACTTTGATGTGGCTACTATATTTTCGAAAAATCTGCGCTCCCCTGCTTTACAGCTGTCACCTTGCCTCCGCTGCCCGATCGTCCAACAATATACTTGTAACTATACCGTCAGATGTTCTAATGCCGGATAAAATTTAGCATTCCTGTGTTACACTGGTCACCAAACGCTCCCCACCCGCTGAGTGCAGCTAATACTACTATTACCATTTTCAAGTTATGCCTCTGATTGTGTCAGTCTGTGAACGTCTGTCCAGACCCGCCCAACCAATTCTTCCTGATTTGAACATCCGAAGAGTATCTTATCTGGTGCTACAGATTACGTACTCCTCTACAGAAAACATAATAAATGAATAAATATTAAAGCAAACACGACGCACACTGTGGAAACGAATACTAGAGGCACACTGAAGCAAAACAGCGACACACACAGGGGATAAAAAAAAACGCCATTACGATGCGTAAACCTTTACGTTAGCACTCAAGTGTTCACAGTCTATGTTAACAAAACAGAACACAACCTCAGACACCACAACACAGGCATATTTGGATAGGCACACACTGCACGATACATTGTGGTGATGTGGCGTTAGCTGTTCCATGTTTATAAAAGGCCTGAATGTATACCATCCACTTAGCAACCACAAGGCCGCAGTCTAGCTACAAGCATACTATTTTTATACCCACACCTCAGTCGTCACTCTGCTATCTCTCTAAACGATTAATGTCGGTCTCAGTTTATGCTTAATTTACGCTTTAGACGGGTTTCGCCTTTTATCCGTATTCAATTCCAATCTGGCTTCAAAGCGGCTGATGGCAGGCCATCTGACCAAATTATCAACAAAAGTATTTAAAAACCTTTTTTCTATAACCGAAAATAAGTGAATTTATTTACTTATCTGTAGCTACGTAACGACGTTGTATAAGATAGAGTAAACATAAAATTGTAAGTTGTAAAAAAGGATGGGGGGGGGGGGGTGTTGTGGCCCAAAATTATGGTTAATATCCCGGAACTTTGCTGTAGGAACTGACAGAAAATCCACGAAACCCCTTCGAACAGTCGGCGTTCCGTAACCAGGCCCGGCCGAAATAAATGAGAAACGTACCGCTCGAGGAAGCTCACTCAAAGGGCCGAAAAATACTGCAACACATTTTTACAGCTGACACCGATTTGATCAAGCAACAGAACCCTACACATTTACGCGATTTTAAATACATTTGCGATCCAGGGACGTACTATATGACAGTACTGAAAAAACATTTCTTCCGTACCGGGTGGGTTTACTCCCTCTTCTGCACAGCACAGCTGTAGCGTTCCCCACAGCAAATGTCCATCCCCCCCACCCCCACCGCCACCCCGCCCCCACCGACCCACTCACGCGTGTATTACAGACACACCACAGTAAACAAAAACAATATTACACTGTAGGGCAGGAGAAAGCGGTACGGTCCATTCAGACAGGCAAGCATATTTACGGAAGAACATTTCACATTCTTCTTGCTGGCTACGTATCAACACAATTTTAGCGATGACCCGCATCAGAAGCACGCGACTCTCGTCAGCCCAAGGTCCACTTGAAGACGCCGAATGCAATCTTAACTCCGCCTCTCTGACCGCAAGATAAACGCCACTTCCACTGAAATTGCGGAGCGTTCCTATAGCGACGTACTTGACGAAAATAAACAGGCATGTACGATGAAACTAAAATCAAACGACAGCAAAGCATGCTTCACATTTGGCCAGGCTTCGTACCGAACATCTAGGCCGACAAGTTCGGTGGTTATATTCTCAATCAGGAGGTCGCTGCGTCAAAACTCGGTCTGGCAACTAGCTGACAAGACTGAAAAGTTCTGTAAAGCCTTCTGTCTAGCCAGTGGTTCCAAACCTGTAGGGGACGAGGAGGAGGATCCGAGATCGCGACAGTTCACATAATTTTGCGGCACCTATTTCTTCTCCAGCCCGTGAATGGTTTCTTGCTATTATTCTGTGACAAATAAAATGTGAATTCTTATGTTTATTGGACCGTGCATCATTGTAATAGTTGAAGAATAAGAGACCAACTTGATGTCACTTGTTATTTTATTTCACTTCTTATGTACTCAACATGTTTCGGACATTAATATATCCATCATCAGGAGCTTGCGACTGTGCTGTTGAATTACCACATCGGTTGTTTGTTCTCGGTTCGTTGTGTGTTGGAGATTTGGTGCGGCTGGGTTTGAGTGGTGTCCGTGTTGCAGGCTAATATATCCATCGTCAGGAGCTTGCGAACGTGTTGTTGAATTACCACATCGGTCGTTTTGTTCTCGGTTCGTTGTGTTGGAGATTTGGTGTCCATGTTGCAGGTTTCAGCCTGCAACACGGACAGAACTTAAACCCAGCCGCACCAAATCTCCAACACACAACGAACCGAGAACAAAACGACCGATGTGGTAATTCAACAACACGGTCGCAAGCTCCTGATGAAGGATATATTAATGTCCGAAACATGTTGAGTACATAAGAAGTTAAATAAAATAGCAAGTGACATCAAGTTGGTCTTTTATTCTTCAAAATGTGAATTCATTTACACCGGTTGAGATTACATTATTTGTTGTCATGTACTTTCTCAACCAACGATACCCAGAAGTACAACTATTAGCGTATAGGGATCGGAATGTTTTAGCAAACTTACGAACGAGTCCGCGTACCCCAAACGCTGGGAATCGCTGCTTTACGTTCGCATAATTACCATTCATAAATTCATTTCTTATCGCGTACAAAACACTGCGTTTCTAAGAATTTAACGCCGTTGACAGATAAAATACTTGCTTATTATGAAAAACATATGAAACCCACAGAGAATGTACGTGCATAATTTATAACTCCTTTTCTTGTAACCTTTTAAAGCCTGGCGGTTTCTTTACGTACCACCATGTCTAACATTCAAACATTCTACATGTTACTCGCTTTACGTTGAGTGTTTTGTACGGATCTCAGAACAGAGAGCGACTTTTGCTTTATTCTTCATTTAACTGGTTGATTTTTATAACCGTGGTAGAAAGTGTTTACTGCACGGTACGGACTGATTCCTTATATAAAGCAGATTACGTTTAGTCTTTAAAAAGTTAAAGTTAGTGATACATACAGAATTCTGGCTCTTGGCGGAATTAGGCACTGGTCACTTCTGACCCTTACATAACGATTCAAATACCACAACGGTCCCGATCAGTAAGCACTGCTCTCTACTCACACCGAATGAGCGCACAGGGCGGCGCCTTAAAACGGGCCACACCGATTCTTTGCACATCTTCTACAATTTATCTTTCAAGTATCACCCTACCATTCGACGCTACATAACTAAGAGCAAATGAAAAGCGTTGTGAAACGAACAGTCAGTTCATTCCTTGTGGGTGTGGCGAAAGAAGACGACACCGTTTCGAATTACAATACACGTGGCGACGACCGACTTTTCTGCACATACTTTAAGTGCTTAACACGCGGCGCATTGACGTCAGAGTTGTCACGACTAAACCACAGGGAGTACCATAATAAAGCCGCCACACTTCGGGACAACGTTCCTTACTTTGAATATACACCGATAAGCAAATACACCACCATTCGAAGTTGTGGTACAGGTTAAAGAATGAGGGATGCTACACATTTATGGATTACCAAACGCACGTTAACACGAGAAGGGTATTGTGGTGTCTGTAATTTTAACACCTACACCTAGTAAGTAATTAACATCTCAGTGACACAAATACATCAATTCGGCTATAAAAACTAGTATTACGTTCATAAAACTTGTCCTAAGGGTTCCATGCATGAAGCGACCTGAGTACGGTTCGGCTTGGCTATCGGCTCAAAGACGGACCTGTGCAATGCACGTTAACACTCGTTGAACATGCACAGTACGTGGAACCGCAAGAAGACCACAATTTTTCGAGCCATTTTTGTCGTAATCTTTCAGATTCGGCAGCAGTGAATACGTCTGTTGGTATCGGAGTTAACCTAAGGAACGGACTCCCGAAGCAGGCAGATTCCTCCTGGCACACCCTGTATATACCGGTACTCACTGAGTTAACATCTGGAAGCGGGATAGGCCAGTCCGTACGTCAAAAACGAAGCGCTGGTCTACCTAAGAAATGTCCCGTCGGTGTCCAGACTGGATCTGTGGCGTGTAGCAGACCACTCACGTCCGTCCAGTGCTGAAGTCACGAATGCCGGGAGTACGCCTCCACTACCCAGCACGTCTTCATGGCATGGTTCTTTACGACGCACTACGGTAAATATGCCTTTTTTACCTTACGTTACATCTACGGAGTAATGCTACAACTTCCACCTGATCGGTTCACGGCAATTTGTTTATTTTACAGCGCCGGATCACGTTCTTACTTTAAGTAGTGTTGGGTAAGAACAGTCACTTACATGTGGTCATTATTTTATACAACTATCACTCGCCACGTCCTCTCACAGCTGGTTTATCGCACTAACGTAGTCCACTCCTTATCCGGCCGCCCGCAAGAGCGACGGAGTAATGGCGGAAAATAACGAGAGTTGTCAGACAAAATAAGGACCCTGTATCATGACAGGGTTTGTGACCAACTGAAAGATGGCGTTAACAGTCGACATATTCATGGTTTCACATACTGCTCAATTTTTCAACACGTCTTTTCCACTATACTTAGGAATAACAGAGGAGGAAGAGGTTCAGAAAACATCACGAAAAATTTCTGTCAACAGGCAGTCTGAAACAGAAGAAAAACGAGTGCGTGTTTCAGAGGTTGTCCGTTGGTTCGGTTTGCATGTCCGTGGATGAAACGAAATGGCCGGGGGAAAGGATGTTCGTTCACCTGCAACTTATTATTTCATGATTAAACGCCCACCAGAGAAGTTGGTAGTTTGGCGAATTAGCTTATCGGATACTTGTTCGCCAGTTCAGCGAGGGGAAAAAAAAAATCTTGCTACAGATGGCGTTCTAACGCTCCAGGCAACCCTGTTATAGCACGCGCTACAATGCCGTACATCTGTTCGTGCGGATATAAACTGGACGACCTGAATTCGATTCCTGGAAGGGCGTACAACAAGCTTTCAACTTCCCGTATAATCCCTTTACCAATTTCAATTAAATCCGGTACTGGTTTATATTAATACTTGACGTCACGAGTTTAATTTCATTTTCGTTTCATACACAAAACTACGTAACATAAATTATAGCCTACTCCTCGTTAAATTTAACACATATAACTTTTTAATCATTTTTTTCTACCAGAGTAAATACTCAACGAAATACAAGGATATAAATAAATAAAGAAAGAACGAAATGACTTGATAACAACCATCCTGAAAAAAACAGACGTGTGGCCAACGAGTAAGCATGAACTGATAAAGAGACATTTCAAAGCTTTTTTTTTTCAAATTTACAAATGCTCTTTTGATAGACAAACTAACAAATGCTAAGCCTAACGAGGATTTATAGACCATAAATACCAAATGTTGACGAAATAGTTCAGTAACAGCATTACGCATTATATTAAGAAAGCTGCTCATACGCATGTAGTATTACAAGGATACAAATACTGACTACGGTAGTAGGGACACAAAATCGCAGAAGAACGTTCTTGCGTTCCGACTAGGCAAACTGTGTGCCCCCACCCACATGTAGAATGTGTATTAGGGAGCAAAGAGGAATGACAATATGGAATAGCATTTTCGTGCATGTAAGGTGTAAATTAAATCCATTAACTCTTTCCCGATAAATTGAGGTACCACACTGTTACCTACCCAAACGAAAACACATTACCTATCCTACATTCAGAACATTGAGGGAGTGTGGGCATAGGGCAGTGCCATTAGCAAAGCAAATATTAGATGCCAACTTGTCTGCGTAGATTTGCGAATGCCTCTGAGGGTGTGTCACACGCTAAGCATACAACCTTACGACAGGAAGTCCTGTGTGTTCAGCATCTCACTTACGGGGCTCCCGGTAACCGTGTCAATGTTTCGGAGTGTAATTCCAACAATCACAAAGACCACGAAGGAATACTGAGAGATGAGATACACGGTTCTACTCAGTCTTAACCTCGGTACAAGATGGAGATGGTCAATTTCACGCCCCGGCCACTTCCGGGAAAGAAGGGCACAGGAGACTGGGTGAGTTCCAGAGCCCGTCTAGACATTTTTGAAAGCGGGATTCGAACCCCGGACTGTCCAGTCTCTTGCCTAGTCACCATATCGACTACGCTAACCCGGCAACTTACAAAATGTCAGCAACCAATACTCTTTTCTTATTGTAAAATTTGTGAGACCTCACACGCAAACAAACAAACACACACACACACACACACACACACTAAACTCCGTGGCCTTAGTCCGCACGCGAACTATACCGACAGAGCGGCCGCCGCCGGTCGGCGAAGTTAGTGCCAACTTTTGCGAATAGAGGGGTGTCACGTGGTCAGCGCAACGGGTCCC
>Ga0131853_10010955_pt1 | contig 16577 bp, 19 predicted proteins | sample TergutLab28metaG_FD_92764 | JGI IMG/M metagenome (GOLD analysis project Ga0131853, IMG submission 92764) | Labiotermes labralis P1 segment gut microbial communities from Petit-Saut dam, French Guiana - Lab288 P1 (version 2) (version 2) | ecosystem: Host-associated > Arthropoda: Insects >...
CTAATGGATATAGCCTGAGGCATTACAGGTGCCCAAGTTGTTTATGATGTTATGTATCCAAAGGAATATTAATGGACATGTCCTACGGCTTGTACAGGTGTCTAAGAAGGTTTGTGATGTTATCTTTCCAAAGGAAAGTTAATGGATTTTGCTCGGGCGCAGCATTCTCTTCTCCGAATTTAGCTCTGCTGCATGTTCACACATGCTTACCTTCGAAGGAAATTCTCGCTCTCGCGTTTAAAAGAAGCGTGCTATAGAAAACATATTGTAAAAAGTGAGTTTAAAAATTTTTATAAAATATCAACCATGTTGTAAACACCGCTGACTGTTATATTAAGAAATGAATACGTCACTCTTAATGTAAGATAGCGCCCGTTCTAATAAACTTCAGTCTTTTCGTCTGAAACTAATGCGACCGAAACTAAAATAATTTGCTTAACTGCATACCAATAAAGACCGTATAAATATTATCATTTGCATACCAAAATAGAACGCAAGATTATCAAGAAGATAATTTGCATATGAATTAGGATATTTGCATATTAATTAGCGCGGCCTAGTTTAATTACAATAGGGTTAGTTGCGTAAAAGTTGGGCGGAGCCTTTCCGTCAACAAATAAGTTCGATTTGAGGTGCTTTAATATGATTGGCCGACTTGTGGGGGCGCTGTGATGTGTTTCGTCGCTTTGTGGGGGCGCATTGTTGTGATTTGTCGCGTAAAAAGGCGAGGGGTTGGTGGTTGGCGTGCTTTGATGTGATTGGTCGCTTGGTGTTAGGGCGCTTTACTGTGATTGGCCGCGCAGAGAAGGGAGGAGTCGTGGACGGTGTTATGCTGTGATTGGTCGCGTACCAAAGAGGGCGGAGCATCCTCAACAGCAATGTTCACTACTACACACTCTTCATTTGGATTGTGTTTATGTTTGGTACCTTTACTACATTTCCGCTCGCGAGGCAAATATGAGGGGCGACGGCTTCGTTTGTCCCTATGGTAATGATAGGCTGGGACGAGTGACATCTTACGTAACACGGTTACCGGGGCCTAAAAATTTGTTTAGCGATTGTTGGCAAAATAGCGCCAACTAGGGGCAACAGATATCCCCCGCGCGGAACCATGAATCTCTTCTTGCCGGAGATTGACACTTGTCTATTTGTGACTCTGCGAAGCGCGGCCTTGTACTTTTGCAGCAACTGCGTGTTACAACCTGACAATTTTATATTGCCGTTCAGGACATTCAAAGCACACACGCTTACACAATTGACGAGTTCCATGTTACAATTAGTTTTTAGGGCTTTACGTGATCTCGGTTCGGCTGTTTTGAGCACGTGAAGGGCGCGATAGTTGGACCTGACACGTTTTATGACCTATATCAGAGTAGACGACCGACTGATATTCTGTCGGGAATATGTTGTTTCGAATCCGCATACCCTCATTCCATCCATGATGAGGTAGCCGTGTGGCTGTTGAGTCGCATTTAGGTAGGCTTTATACAATCCTATTCTATTAAAGGATACACTTGATGGGCCAAATACATGTACTGCTTTTCTCTGACGTTTTTAAACGCGACTAGATAATGGGCATTCAGCGAAATATCTCTACAGTAGCGTCCCTGAAGAGACAGAATTTGCGTAATCAAGATCAGGCTGATATTTCTGTGATGGCAGCCTCTCATTAACAATTCACACACTTATTTAGAATAAATATCGTTTAACAGATGGTCTAGGATCATTAGGCACGGTTTGCCGCCACCACGAGCAAAATTCTGCGGTACGCCCTCGTTATATTAGATTTTTGCGGCACCTACTGATGTGCAAGAACAGCGGTCTTCTCGTCGTAACACCGGATTATACGGCCACCGAATTCACGTTCGGTGCAGAAGGTGTCGATTTTCCGTTACATGCGTATGCAAAATGACGTTTTGCCCGAACCGCTAGTTCCGCTCCCTATACATGAGAACTGTTGCTTGAATTTAAGATCATCACTCATGGATTGTCAGGCTATGAAACTACCCTTTCCCCCACTCACCCTCCCCTATTTATGCCGGAACGGGTCGCTCGTATTTTCACCTAATCGCCGACTGTTGGAAAATGAAATTCTATAGAGTTTGTCATCAGATTCGGTGACAATCGGTACGGTTCCTACCCCGTTCCTCTTACGCTGAATTTTCTTCTTGGTATGTACATTCACAACGGTAGGTAAATCCGACGTCCCTGTTAGCATCATATCCCTGATGACCGAAAAAGTTTCCAATTTGGACGCGTTCAATTTCAGGGTTATGCCCCTGAATTTGAGACTTTATTTCGACCCTCCCAATCCCCCTATACAGTAACCTGTACCAATAGTTCTTCGGTCCACACATTCCGATATAATTTCTGAGGAGCGCAATTCGGAGTTATAATCAGTTAGGTTTCATCCCGCGGCTTAATGTATATTACCGTGTCCGTGTTACAATAAATCGCATTTTCTGGCAGGCGTTCAATACAGCGATAAAGAGGGATTCTTGCGCCAGCGGTAACGTAAGCTCGTAATACCTCGTTCGGATGACGCAGAATAAGCACGTGTTTCTGTGCCCCATACAACCACGATATGCAGACTACGTCACCGTTAGCAAATACGAGGTCCTTCACCTCGATGCTGGGCGTGGCTATGAATATCTACAGTTCTTTGAGCTCCGTGATTACTGTGTTCATAGTCCGATCGTGACACTCCGTCAAATTCCCCCACATGGAGTTGAGACAGAGTTTGGTCAGGCCCCGGTTCGCAGCGTTATACCTCATTGCTTCCTTCTCTAGCAGTCGGGATAACCGCTAGCCTCTGCTTCGAATTTCAAAAATCTATTTATATAGTCGACGAAATATACGCCCTCGCCTGTTACGGGGTTGTATCGGCTGACTTGGTACTTGATATTTCGGGTATCCTATACACATTTTTCACGGCCAATCTCACTTCGTCCTTTAACCACGTACCGGTGAGGCCAAGGTCCTCATCTCGGGTATGCACACATTCCTCCCTGGAGGAAGATGAGGAGGTAATTACTTACTTAATACACAGGCAAAACACGAGGGAATTAATACATCTGAAAGAGGAAAGAGTTTAACAAACTCTCTGGTGGAATGATCGAAGATTTGATCAGGCCCTCCATACGCAGGCAAGCTTCTCTATTCTTACACGCATCCCCCACATTAATGACCGTATGACCAACTGGGAAATTAAAATAATTACATATGTAAAAGTAGATGGTCATGACGTTGACATATTGAATGGTCTCATTTTCCCTTGCATTACAGTGTAGAGGAATGGCCTTATTTCGAACACGTATAAACTTTGACGGGTACACAGCGGATTCTGTTGTGTTTGGGATGGGCCAAGAGTTTGGGCCTAGCTAAACCAGCGTCGTGAAACTCACATTGCCATTGGAACCTGAACAGGTATCCGGCTCGCATTTTTTGTTCTAGACGCGACATCATTCGTTCATAGCGTTCCGCTAGTGTATCACCTGTCAAGTTGTTGACCTCACGGAACGGTTGGCAAGTATCGCCGGCATAATACCAACCCAAAAACTCGTAGAATGTAAGTGTCTCGAGGTTATAAACATCTACACTGAAGAGGGTCTATTCGGGCAGCCTGTAATCGCGATCGTTTTGGCGGCGGATTTTCTTCACCATGTGAGATACTTCCATATGCAGCAGCGACATCAATTCATTCTTACTACTGTCGTTATTACAAGTTTTTCCTCCTGACGGTATTAATCTTATGGTGTCGGGTTGTAGAAAACGTATACGCAACATCCTGTTGGAAGCCGACGCGATGGTTATTTACTCGAGAAATACTTCTATATTCCCTATGTCTATAAACACACGCCTAAACTCTCGGCACGTCTGACTTAGTAATGTAACGTTATCTTGACAATATATAAGAAACACGCGCCTGTTGTTAAGAGGCTCCTCTGATTTTCGGCTCTCGAACCACACGACGAACTGCCTCCTCTGCAGCGATTCCCTTCTCATGCACCCTAATACAAGACGTCAGAAATGGGAACTATGTATTCTAGGTTTTCTTCAGTATTGAAATCGTGAAGTTACCACAATTTGGAGGCCGTCAGACAGAATAACTATGGTAGTTTACGTAGAGGACACTGGAGGAAGGACACGCAATCCAGAAACACCAAGTGCTCCATCTTGATGCACATTATCTTTAACGCGTTCATGATGATTTCGGGTTTCCATTTCCGTAAGATCGCCCTATTTAATATGAAATGAAGGTCAAACGCTTTGGAATTGCGTTCGATCGGTACAATCTTTTTGGTTCAGGGGTTTCGTTCGCAAAAATATATAAGCAGGTACCAGCCAGGATCTTCCCCTGAACAATTGTTTCCTCTTACCGCATCGAAAGCAGTCTCAATTTTCCACGCCATCGCACCGACAGCAGAACTGCTGCATTCAGACAAGGTTATGAACGTTTAACTTAGCCTCGTCCGTGTACCTGATATTTTGGTTGGTGTTGAAGTCATAGGATACGGGTCTTACATTATCACCTGCCGGGAACATTGCGTCCTTCGGCTGTCTCATATAGCACAGGTGATCCACATCTCTGTTCTGCTTACAGTTCTCGCAGAATCGTTTATTACATTCGTGATTCCCGTGCGTAACGAGACATTCACACTTCGCGCAACATCGCTTTCGTTCGCATACGGACAGATCGATACCGGTCGTCTTGAGTAAGGTTTGGACTACGTGACGTATCTTCCGGCCCTGATGATTCGCCTTATAATTCGGATCATTGTCTACTTTCGCGATCGCTATTAATAGAGCGTGTGCTAAACAGATTTCCTCTGCCTTCTATTCCACGATATTTCTCTTTAGTTGTGCCAATAAGTATAGCGGTCTACCGCTGCTCTTGATTTCATGTTTACCGAAACTGACGGGCATCTTGACAGAATGCACGGTTACGACTAACGTGTCCAGGAATTGAATCTAGAATTCGACTGCGATAGTCTCTCAAAGACGCTACATATCACTGCACCGGCTAGTTGTTCCTTCCGACTAGAAACTTATACCGATCGGCTTGTCAGTTTTGATGTACCTGATTATTAGTAGTCATCCCCAACATATCAGTATCGCTTACACCACGTGACGCGTGCTCAAATACATCATACACACTAGCTACGAAATGTGCTACGGGATTCGTATTATCTAAAGGAAGTATTAAACGCACAGTAAGCTAACTTCCTACGGCATTGTACTGCCTGTACTGTCTCGTAATTGTCCAAAATGTCGAATCTGCTAGCCATAAATATTTTCTCTCCATAATAGGATAAACAACTATTCAGGTTCGACACACACACACACACACACACACACACACACATTTATATCACTTACCACACAACTGTATTCAGAATAATACTTACGGTACGTTGCCTATGGAGCACCCACACTGTTGCTGCCATGTTCAAGCGAACTCCTATTTATTTGGTAGCAGATGTTGATGTCATTTTCTTTTTTCTTGAAGGGGTTTTGGCTCCCACGACACGATTACCTCGAAACGTCACGTAGATACATAAGGTATTTATTAATGTTTACATAATACTTCTACTTACGACATAAACTTATTTGGTTATGCATTTGAAAAAAACACTAAATTCATCTGATATTTCTTGCAGACAATGGATCAAGCGAAACGATTTGAAGAGGCTACTGCATACGCTACAGTAAATATCAGCAATTTACAGACTAATATACTGTATCGCATTGTAGGTGCTAGGAGAATGATAACTAAATACAGACCGACTGTCTTGTTTTCTATACGGGATTCTGAATCCCGAATAGTTCAATTATTTCTACCTAAAATATATTATGCAGTGATTTCCCATGCTGATATGGACAAGAATAATACTAAAAGAGTCTCACTGAATCTTGTAATTTAGTACTTATGTGAGAACTCCTAATCATACTTATGGGGAGTAGATTCCTAGAGCCTGCGTTATATAGACTCTTATGTTTTGCAGATACCCCCCTTCACAAATGAGAACTCACGGCATAAATTTGACGGTTCGAAGTGTCTATTTGAGACTCAATACTTATTGGTGAATGGGACAGGGAACGCAATTTTGTTACCACATTTCACTCTGACTAGACTCGATCATTTACGCTTTGTGAATCACTTACACCCAACATTCTGCTGAATGGATATCTGTTGTGTTCTTACGGGAAATTACACGGTTTATATTTCGCGTGTACACAATTCCTATTACCGTACTAGACCTGTCGTAGCGGGACTTCATATAGCTAGAACAAACTCCAATGTCCTAGAAAATACCTACAGAAATGTTCATATAATTGAAATTGGAGAGTTTGAGTTCGGTCTAACCGAATGGCTAGAATATGAAAGTTTCCCCGATTATTCCATCTACGACGTTAAACAGGAAGTTGTGACTGTTCCCTTTAAAATTACGATTGTCGATTTCTCTGCATATTGCGGATCACGATCTAGCGTAAATTTGTCTCAATTTATCTGGAAACATGTATGTACATTTGGTGACAAAATGTACGCTAAAGTTTGCGCTTGCCTCAACGCACTTACAGTTCCCTAAATAAATCATCATAAGGCAGTTAGTGTTGGATGGATATCAGATATCTTGTGCGATGAGTGTTTGCATTAATTTCGGCTCATACCTCAGCCGTTCCTAGGCAACTGTACATACGAACATTCGTGCGATTTTAGTGTGTGCTTACGACAGCCCCCGTCACTTCGAAGTTTGATTTCCCATGCAGTTTTAAATCTCACTTTTATTTTATCGCAATTAACACTGAGTGGCAGGACATTATATCACGAATATCTTCATGCAGTGGAATCGAATATTGTTCCCGAAGATAAGCAGGTTCCGCTCACGTTTTCCCTATTGCGATGTAATGTTGTACGGGATAAACGAATTGCGATCACTTAGAGATTTCACTATGACTGCATAATTCGTTCTGAACGCTACTGGTCCACAATGAACCCAAAGTTCTGCTCCAGCCTAGAGGAGGCTATTGGGACGTTGCGCGTCGAAAGGGGAAATTGTTGGTGTGATTTCTGTCATAGAACCTTGTTCAAAACTAAAAAAATTTCTTTCTTTGAGACCAAAACAAGAGATTTACGATGTGATCATTTACTGTCTTTCTGTGTCATGTGGTGTATGTATGTGTATGTACATTAAAAGGTAACTTATGTGTGTTTTCTATCACTTAGGAAAAACGTATGTTGCTACAATTCTGTATGGGTAACATATTCAGTCCCAAACTATTATTCTCCTGCACGGTTTCCCCCCTCTTACGTTTCATGGGCGAAGATGGTTCCCAATCCATACGGAGGAATTCTTCCCCCTCCTCCTCATCGATCATTTCCCTCGACCCTTCTCCACACACGATTTCAGCCCTGGGACGGTTGCGTTCAAAGTTAGCGAACCACGGCCATATTGTTAAATGGCGGAATTTATACTAACGCCTATGAAGAATATAGGCATCCTGTTTTTCTAATCAAGCTATGATTACTTCGACAGACGTTTTCTTATTGCAGGACGTCGGTATAACTTTCCCTTTCGCCGTAGTAGCGGAAGGAAGTTCCGCAGTTTCTAGAAGTTCAACGGCTTGGCGGTGTCATAATATAATCTGGTAACAGTAGTAGTCATTTTAATAGTTTACCCACTTACGAAGTAACACTGATTAAACTCCCCGTCCCTTCGGTTTCGCAAAGAGTGGCGCAATGACATCGCGAAATTTCTTTCCTCGCGTTATACTAATGCTTTCGCCAGGCCAATATCTGTTCAAACGTCTGTTAGCGAATAGAATAATTTTTACGCGTCTCAAGATCGTTCTTGTTGATAAGTTCCGTATTGAAGTTCTTAAACAACAATATTTCCCTTAATCCCTCCGTTCCTTTGAACGCGGTGCCCTTAATTGTGAAATTTTCACGGGTATCTATTCACACCGGAGAATCACATATCAGTACTCACTCGCCATCCTTGCGGATACCGTATTGTGTGTCGAGAAAACGTCGGCTTCTATTAGCTAAGGTTCCGACATTTATTTCTCCTCTACCGTACGCCTAATTCCTCCCCTCCTTGACAGAATCATCATCATCAATATTGTCTCCGTTTCCTGGAATAAATCCTTCTTTAGGGGACTCGTATACGATCTCTCTAGAAGTCATGGGAGGGCCATGTCGCGTCTCTCGCCTTTCCGTCTCTTCAATTTTAGGGACAATCATGTGTTTTGCTAGCCCGGGTTCGGGGGATCACACCTGTTAGAAAATGTCGGCAGCGTGTCAGGCATTACTCGTCTTAGAAAATCAGAGTTCGTCTTCGTCTGGGTATTCCGTGTGATATCAGCCTCGCGAAACTTGTGCCTCATCTTAACCCACTCTTCATTTCGATTGTGTTTAAGTTTGCTGCCTCTACTAGGTTTCCGCTAGCGAGGAGAAGATGAGGGTCGACGGCTTCGTTTTTCCATATGGTAATGATCGGCTGGGACGCGTTTCATCTTACGTAACATGTTTATCGGGGCCTAAAATTGAGGTTAGTTTTCGTTGGCAAAATGGCGCCATTTAGAAGCAACATAAACCCCCCCCCCGCGCTGAACTTTGAGTCTCTCCTTGCCGGAGATAGATAGGTGTCTATCAGCGACTTTGCGAAGAGCGGATTTGTTTTTTTGCAGGAAGTGCGTGTTACAACCTGCCCATTTTATAATACCGGTCTGGACAATCAACACACTTGCTTATACAATTGACGAGTTCTGTCTTACTATTGGTTATTAGGGCCTTAAGCAATCTCAGTTCTGCTGTATTGAGCACGTGAAGGGAGTGATAGATGATTCTCACTCGCTTCATTGCCTATGTCAGGGTAGACGACCGACGGATATTCTGTCAGGAATATGTTGTTTCGAAACCGCAGAACGTCATTCCACTAGTGTGTCAGATCAAAGATGAGGTAGACGTAGTGTCGTTGTGTAGCATCCAGGTAGGCGTTATTCAAACCTCTACTATCTTCGAGATACACTTGATGGACCAAGTACATGAATTGCTTATCTCTGACGTTTTTCAACGCGACCAGATAATGGGCATTTAGCGAAATATCTCTACACTAGCGTTGCTAATGAAACAGAATTTGCGCAATCAAGTTCACGCTAATATTTCTATGATGGCTGCCCCTCATTAACAATTCGCACACTTGTTTAGAATAAATGTCGTTTAACAGATCGTCTAGTATCACGAGGCAAGATTTCCCGCCACGACTACCAAAATTCTCCGGTACGCCCTCGATATATATGATGTTTGAAGGCAACTACTGACGCGTCATAACAGCGGTCTTCTCGCCGTACCACCGGAGTATAGAGCCACCGAATTCTCGTTCGGTGCATTGGGTATCAATTGTCGATGTCCTGTAGCATACGTATGGAAAATGACATTTTGCCCTAACCGCTAGTTGCGCCTATTTCGCACGAGAAAAATACTTGAATTTAAGACCATCATTCATGTATGTTCAGGCTATGAAACGATCCTCTCCCCTACACACCCTCCCGTATTTATACTCACATGGAACGAAAGTATTGTAACCTATTCGCCGTCTCTTGATAAATGAAATTCTGTAGGGGTTACCTTCAGGTACGGTGACAATCGATACGTTTCCACCTCCTATATCTTACACTGAGTTTTCTTCCCTGTAATTACATTCACAGCGGTAGGTTCATCCGCAGTCCCTCTCAGAATCATGTTCGTGATGAATTAAATTTACGAATTACGACGCGGTTTAATTCGGGGTTACGCCCTTGAATTTAGAGACTTTTTCGACCGTCCAGGCCACAGTGTTTAGCACCCTGCACGCGTAGTTCTTTGGGTAAGGAATTCCGATATAGTTTCTGATGGGCGCAATTCGGATTTCATGTCCCACAATTTGTCCCCTGTTTCAGTCAGTTAGAATTCATCCCGCGGCTGAATGTATATTACCGATTCAGTGTCACAATAAAACGCTTTTTTCTGGCAGGCGGTTGAGATATTGATAGAGACGGATTCTTGGACCAGCGGTAAAGTTGTTTCCTATTACCTCGTTCGTATGACGCAGACTAGCCACGTGTTCCTCTACCCTATATTTCCACGAAATTCAGAATACGTTATCGTTGGCCAATACGAGATTCATCTACTCGATGCCGGGCGTGGCTAGAAATCCCTGCAGTTCTATGGTCTTCGTGACTACTTTGTTCATATTCCGATCGTACCACTCAGTCAAATTCCCCACCTGGAGTTGAGACAGAAATTGACCCGTCGCGGTTTCGTAGCGTTATAAATGATTGCTTCCTTCTCTAGCCGTATGCATTCACTCGTCTAAACGATTACATATGACGCTCCTCGCTTTCGGGACAGTGGACCCAGTTGGGATAACCGCTAGCCTCCGTTTGGAGTTTCAAAAATCTATTTATATAATAGAGAATTTTCCGCCATCGCCTGTTTCGGGGTTGTATTGTGTGAATGATTACCGAAATTCTCATATATCTCGACTATGCTATACACGTTACAACGGCCAACCACATCTCGTCAATTAAGCACGTCTCGGTGAGTCTACGATACTTATTTCTGTTATGCATACATTCCTCTGTGGAGGAGAAGGAGAAGTTGTCGACGCACGTTCTACACAGGAAAAACATGAGCTTCTTATTATATCTGAAACGGAGGACGTTGTGAAAAAACCTCTCTGTTGGAATCATCGAAAATTTGATCAATCTGCTCATACGTAGGCATGTTTCGGTATTCTTACATGTATCCCCCACATGAATGACCGGATGACACACTGGAAAATTGAAATATTTATTTATGTATGTGTACATGGTCAAGACGTCGACGTATTGAATGTTGTCATTTGCCTGTGCCTTATAGTGTAGGCTCTTGGCCTTAATTCGACAACCGTATATAGCATCACGGTTACATGGCAGTCTCTGTTGTTCCATGGGATGGGCGAGCAGTTCTCGCCTCTCTATACCTCCATCGTCAAACTGTCATTCACATTGGAACTTGAAAACTTATTGCGCTCGCATTATCTAAACGAAACTCGATATCGTTTGTTCATAGCGTTCGGCTAGTGTATCAACATTGAAGGTGCTGTAATCACCGAATTGTTGCAAGTGTGGCCTTGAAAATTGAAACCAAAAAACTTGTAGATTGTAAGGGTTTCGAGGCATTATACAACTACATTGAACGGGGATAATTCCGGCAGCTTGTAATCGCTACAATTTTTTCCCAATGCTGCAGCCATATCAACGCCTTCTATTTACACTTGTTATTACACGTATATCCTCCACTCGGTTTTAGTCCTATTGTGTCTCTTTGCAGAAAAATTTTACGCAAGGTCTTATTCAATGCCGACGCGAACATCATTGATTCGAGAAATACTTCAGTATTCCCTATGTGCATAAACTCCCGCCTAAACACTCGGCACACCTATTTTAGTTCTGTAACGTTATCTTGACAATAGGTTTGAAGCACGCGCCTGTTTTCGAAAGGCTCCTCCGATTTCCGGCTCTCGTAGCACACATGAAACTGCCTCTCCTCCAGGTCTTCCCACCTCATGCAAACCGAAATACGAGACGTCGGGAATGGGACCTATGTAGTCTAGGTTTTCTTCAATAATGTAATCGTGAAGTTTCCACGATTTCGCGGCCGAAAAATCGAATGCCTCGAGCAGCTTACGCAGAGGACATGGGAGGAAGGACACGCAATCCAGAAAGACCAAGTTCTCCATCATCATGCACATTATCTTTCACACGTTCATGATCAGTTCCGGTTTCCATTTCGTAAGATCGCCAATTAAAAATGATATGAAGTTCGAACGATTTGGCATTGCGTGCGATCGCTACAAAATTATTGGCCCAGTGGGTGGTTCGCATTGATATGAAATCAGGTACCCGATAGGATATTCCCAGAACGAGTCTTTCCTCTTACCACATCGCACGCAGTCTCCGTCTTCCACGTCCTCGCACCGAGAAGAGAAATGCTGCATGCAGACGAGGTTATAAACGTGTAACTTAGTCTCCTCAATGTAACAGGCATTTTGGGTAGTCTCGAATTCATAGAACACGTAAATTACTTTATCACCTGCGGGAAGCAACGCGTTCTTGAGCGGTTTCATATAGCACAGATGATCCATTTCTCTGTTCTGTTATATTTCTAGCAGAACCGTTTAATTCATCCGTGATTTCCATGGCAAAACAAGCCATCAACACTTCGCGCAACATCGCTTTTGTTTGCACACGGAAAAATAGATACAGGTCGTACGAGTAAGGTTTGGACTACGTGACGATTCTTCCGGCCTTGACAATATGCCTTATAATTTGGATCATTGTCTACTTTTCCCATTCGCTAAACTGAATTCCTCTGCCATTCCCTACACGGTAATTCTCTTGAGGTGCTGCATTATGGGGAGACGTCTTCCCCTGCGCTTGATTGTGTTTACCGAAACCGAGGGCACTTTAACAGAATGCACGGTTACAGCAAATGACATCGCCCGTCACTTCGAAGTTTGGTTTCGCATAGAATTTTCAATCTCACTGATTGACAGGACAATATATCACCAATATTTTTATGCAATGGAATCGAATATTGTTCCCGAAGATAAGCAGTTTCCTCTCACATTTTTCCCTTTGCAATGTACTTCTGTACGGGATAAACAATGTGCGACCAGTAAGAGATTTTACATTGACTGCGGTATTCCTTCTGAACGCTACTGGTCCACAACGAACTCAACGATCTGCGCCAGCCTAGAGGAGGCTATTGCGACGTTGTGCGACGAAAGAGATAGTTGGTAGTGTGATTTCTGTAATAGGCCCCTGTTCAAAACAAACAACAATTTTTTAAAACCGAAACAAGAATATTATAATGCGAACATTTATTGTCTTTATGTGCCATGTGGTGTATGTATGTGTATGTACATTAAAAGAAAACTGATGTGTGTTTTCACCCATTTCGTTTCAACTTATGTCGCCATAATTCAGTATGGCTAATATATTCGGCCCGAAACTATTCTTCCACTGCACGGCTTTCTCCTCTCATGTTTCATGTATTAGAGGGCTCCCAATTCGTACGGAAGATTTCCCCCCTCCTCCTCCTCATCGTTCATTCCCTCGTCCATCCTCCCCAATACGATTTCGGCTCTAGAACGTTTGCATTTAAATTTAGCGCGATATCAGCCATATTGTAAATTGGTGGAATTTAAACTTCGCTATGAAGAGTGTAGGCATACTCTGTCTCTAACCAAGCTGTGATGACGTCGACACACTATTTCTTTTGTACGACGTCGATTTAAATTACTTCTTCGCTGTCGTAACAGAAGGAAATTTCCGCAGGGTCGAGAAGGTGACGGTCTGGCGGGGTCATAATATAATCTGGTACTATAATTAGTCATTTTAATACTTTATCCACTTACGAAGTAACGCTGATTCAACTGTCCGTCCCTTCAGTTTCGAAAAGAGGGGAGCAATGACAATGCGAATGTTCTTTCCTCGCTGTATATTAATGTAATCGAGTTGCTGATATCTCTTCAAAGGAGCGTTAGTCATTATCAATATTTTTTATGCGTCTTTCGATTGTTTTTGTAGATAACTTCCGTATTCACGTTCTTACGCATCAATAATTCCCATAGCCCCTCCGTCCCTCTGAACGCTGTGCCCTTAATTGAGAAATTATCACGGGTATCTATAAACATCGAAGAATCACCTATCACTAATTGTTCGCCATTCTTGCGGATACCGTATTGTGTGTAGGGAAAACGCCGTTTGGGACTAGCAAAGTTTACGACATTTACTTTGTCTCAACCGTAGGCCTTTTACTCCCCTACTTGACAGAATCATCATCATCATTATCGTCGTCTCCGATTTCCGGAATAAATACTTGTTTAGAGGTCTCGTATACGATCTCTCTAGAACACGAGGGAAGGCCACGTCGCGCCTCTCGTGTTTTTGGCGCCTCAATGTTAGGGAGAATCGACTGTTTTGCTAGCTCGGACTCGGTGGAACACACCCTGTTATAAGTTGTCGGCGGCGCGTCAGGCAATAGTCGTCTTAGAAAATCAGATTTCGACTTCGTCTGCTTCTTCCGACTGATATCAGCCTCGCGAAACTTGTGGCTCATCTTAACCAACTATTCATGTTGTGTGTGTTTAAATTTGTTGCCTCTACAAAGTTTCCGCTCGCGAGGAGAAGATGAGGGTCGACGGCTTCGTTTGTCCCTAATGTAATGATCGGCTTGGACGAGTTACTTCTTACGTAACATGTTTATCAAGGCCCCGTATCGAAATATGAGTGTCTTCTTGCCTGAGATTGGAACGTGTCTATCAGCGACCTTGCGAAGCGCGGATTCGTATTTTTGCGGCAAGCGCGTGTTACAAACTTAGAATTTTATATAACCGTTAAGGACATTCAACACCCACTCACCTACAGAATGGACGAGTTCTTATTTACAATTAATTATAAGGGCCTTACGCAATCTTGTTTCTCTTCTATTGAGCACGTGAAAGTCGTGATAGATCGATTTCACACGCTTCATCGCTATTGTCAGAGTAGACGACCGACGGATATCCTGTCGGGAATAATTTGTTACGAAACCACAGTACGTCATTCTATTATTGAGTCAGACCCAAGATGAGTTAGTCGTGGGGTCGTTGTGTTGCATGCAGGTAGGCCTTATACAACCCTATACTTTCTTCAGGATACACTTGATGGGCCAAGTACCTGATTTGTTTACCTCTGACTTTTCTGAACGCGACCAGATAATGGGCATTCAGCGAAAAATTTCTAGAGTAGGGTTGCTGATGAAACAGATTTTGCGCAACCAAGACCACGCTGATATTTTTTTTTATCTCTGCCTCTCGTAAACAAGTCACACACTTGTTTAGAATAAATGTCGGTAATCAGATCATCTAGGATCACGAGGCAAGATTTGCCGCCAAGACCACCAAAATTCTCCGTTACGCCCTCCTTATATATGCCGTTTGAGGGCAACAGCCGACGCGTCATAACAGTGGACTTTTCGCCGTAACACCAGAGTATACGGACACTGAATTCTCGTTCGGTGCAGGGAGTGTCGATTTTCCGTAGCATACCTATGAAAAATAACATTTTGACCTCACCGCTAGATCGGCTCGTTATGCACGAGAAACGATGCTTCAATTGAAAATCACTCACGGATGAACAGGTTATGAAACGACCCTCTCCCCTACTCAACTCCCCTATTTATACTCGAATGGGACGGACTATTGTCACCTAATCGCCGTCTTTTGAAAATTGATATTCTCTAGAATGTGTCTTCAGGTTCGGTGACAAACGATACGGTTCACCCCCCTTCCTCTTACGCTGAATTTTCTTCCCGGTATGTATATTCACTGCCGTAGGTTCAACCGCTGTCCCTCTCAGAATCATGTCCCTGATGACTTAAATATTTACCAATTTCGACGCGTTGTAGTTCTGCGTTACGCCCTTGAATTTACAGACATTTCTTCGACCGTTCCGGTCAAGTATCGAGCACCATGTACTCGTAGTTCTTTGTGTCCACAAATTCCGATATATTTTCTGAGGGGTGCAATTCGGAGGTCATGTCCCCCAATTCTTCCCCTGTTTCAATCATTTGGGTTTCATCCCTCGGCTGAAATTATATTACCGATTCCGTGTCACAATAAATCGCGTTTTCTGGCAGCCGGTAGAAATAGCGAGAGACAAAGTTTCTTGCACTCAGCGGGAACGTAAACTCCTATTACCTCTTTCGCATGACGTTGACTAGGCCCGTGTTCTACTGACCCGTATTTCCACTACATCCAGACTAAGTTATCGTTGGCAAATACGAGGTTCATCTCTTCGATGCCGGGCGCGGCAAGAAATCCATAGAGTTCTTTGGGCTCCGTGATTAATTTGACCATAGTCCAATCGTTCCACTGCGTCAATTTACCGTACATGGAGTTGAGACCGAGTTTGGCCAGACCCCGTTTCTCAGCGTTATAACTGAATGCTTCCTTCTCTAGCCGTATCTATTCACTCGCCGAAAACGATTCCACAAAAAGCTCCACGTTTTCGGGACTCTGGACACAGTCGTGATAACCGCCAGTCTCCGCTTTGAGTTTCAAAAATCTATTTAAAAATTCGACTAATAGACCGCCTTCGCCTGTTTCGGGGTTGCATTGGTGAATGATACTCGTAATTCTCGTATATCTCGAGTATGCTCTACCCCTCTTCCACGGCCCACCACACTTAGCCAATTAGCCACACACTGGTGATTCCACGATACTTATTTCGGGTATGCCCACATTCCTCTCTGGAGGAGGAAGAGGAAGGAAGCACGCACGTTCTTCACAGGCAAAACACGAGTTTTTATTATATCTGAAAGAGTGGACGATGTTATATAAAGTCTCTGTTCGAATAATGGTACATTTGATCAGGCCGTCCATACGTAGTCACGCTTCTCAATCATTTACACGCATCCCACACATGAATGACTGGATGACCAACTGGGATATTGAAATACATACATATGTGAGGGTAGAGGGTCATGACGTCGAGATATTGAATGA
>Ga0131853_10010959_pt1 | contig 16573 bp, 18 predicted proteins | sample TergutLab28metaG_FD_92764 | JGI IMG/M metagenome (GOLD analysis project Ga0131853, IMG submission 92764) | Labiotermes labralis P1 segment gut microbial communities from Petit-Saut dam, French Guiana - Lab288 P1 (version 2) (version 2) | ecosystem: Host-associated > Arthropoda: Insects >...
GCTTTGAAATGATTCTTTTTGTTTTTATCATTTTTCTTACTTAATATAAGAGCAATGTTCCAATATTCTTCTGGTTTAAAGTTTCTGATTTCTTCTTCTCTATCAACAACAATTTTAAGTGTTGCAGATTGAACACGGCCAGCAGAAAGTTTTGCACCTGAAATCTTTTTGTTTAGATATGGGCTTAGTTTATAACCAACAAGTCTATCCAGAACACGTCTTGCTTGATATGCGTCAACCAGGTCTAGGTTTATGGCTCTAGGAACTTTAAGTGCTTCTTCAATTGCTTTCTTTGAAATTTCGTTAAACACAATTCTAACTGGAGCAGTTTCATCAATTCCTAAGATTCTTGCAATATGCCAACTGATTGCTTCCCCTTCTCTATCAGGGTCGGTTGCAAGCAGAATTTCGTCTGCTGTTTTTGCTTTCAGTTTTAATGTCTTTTCGATATCTTTTTTATCTGGCATTGTTGTGTAGCTTGGTTCGAAGTTTTTTTCTATACTTACTGCCAGAGTTTTTTTAGGTAAATCAACAACGTGACCCTTTGTAGGAAAAACTTCATAGCCACTGCCTAGAAATTTTTTTATTGAGTCTTTTTTACCAGCACCTTCGATTACAACTAATTTCATATATACTCCCTTATTTTAAACAGTATAAACCGTCTTTGATTTCAACTATGCCTTTAACCTGTAAAACGGTTAGTGTGGAATTTACAACTTTTGCATCTAAGCCAGAGTGAGTTGCAATTTCAGTTTTTGAAAGCGAGTTATAGCCTATTGTGTTCACGATTTGCTTTTCGCCTTCGTTCAATGTAGCATAGATTTTTATAAAGTTAAAACTTTTTTTAGCCTCTTGTTTCTCGTTTAACTCTTCTTTCTTTTCGGTTTGAGGTTTAACTTTTTTGGGTTTACTTTCTTTTTTTGGAATTTTATTTTGATTTCCTTCAAGCCTATCTAGGAAATCAAGCACTTCGTCTGGACTTATTGTAAACGCTTGTGGATATGCTTTTATGGCAAGCAGGTTTCCTTCGCTTGCAGTGCGTTCAATCTCTGCAGGCACAACAAAAACATCTTTTCCATATTCTATTGCAAAGTTGAATGTGTGAAGCGCTCCCGATTTTTTGCCCATTTGCGGAAACACGTTCGCATCAGAAAGAGCAGCAATGATTCTATTTCTTGTTGGAAAGTTGTGTGGCATGATGTCTTTTGTTGGAGGGTATTCACTCAGAAGCAAACCATCTTTTGCAATCTTTTCTGCAAGCTCTGCATTTTGTTTTGGATATATTCTATTAAAACCACCACCAAGAACTGCAATGGTTCCGCTTCCGGCCTTCAATGCTTCTTCGTGTGCGATTGTGTCAATGCCCTGAGCAAGACCACTTACAAGAACAACTCCGTGCGAAGCAAGTTTAGATGCAAAGATTTTAGCAACACGTGTTCCATAGCCATCTGGAAGCCTTGTTCCGATAATACTTGCTGTCTTTTGGTCGATATATCTTAAGTCGCCTTTATAGAAAAGCAGATGAAAAACTTGTGCATCAATTGCTTCTTGGACTTTTCTTGGAACGTATTTTGAAAACTTAGTTAGAACTTTTGTGTTGTCTTTTTTAAGCACATCAAGCATGTCGCTAAGAATTTTTTCTGTTGCAAGCCAGCCCCATTCTTCAGCCTTATCTCTTCCAACAATCTCGGCAAGCTTTTCATCACGCTTATTGAATGCCCCAAAAACGTTTTCATAAGACTTATATATAGAGAAGAGTTCTGTAATCTTTGCATTGCTGACAGATATATATGAAAGCCATGTTAAATATTTTTCCTCTGCGTTATAAAACATACTTAAGATTATATCTGTGATTTTCCAAAACTCCAACAAAAAAGAGCCCGTAGGCTCTTTTTGAAATTTTGTCTTCTTATATAATAAAGAAATAGTCTAGTGCAACAAGAACGAAACCCGCTGCAACAAAACACAATGCAACGATGTTAAGCGTCCAAACTTTTGTGTCGTAAAATTTGATTTCGCTTTTTTCGATGTTTCTAAGTCTTGCAACAATTGGCTTTGCCATAATTGCCAAAGACGCTCCAAGAATTGCAAAAAGAATTGCAGCAACAATATGCACCTGCAAAACAAAAGCCAGCAAATCTGTGAATAAGTCTACGAAATATTGTGAAGTTACGAAATCAAACATTTTCTCTTCCTCTCTTTATAATTTAGTATATATCAATCATCTCAATTTGTCAATATATGTTTTTTCTTTATACCTTATAAAAGTGCTTATTTTGTAAATATATGTTAAAATATAAGTATGAAAACTGCTCCGTATAAACCAAGCCCAATGGTTGCGAAGTTAATTATGCTTTATGTGCTAGAAAAAATGGATATTCCTCTAACGGAGTATTCTATTCTTGAAATTGTGACAAGCAGCAACGACTGGCTTAACTATATGGATGCAAAAGTTATTTTGTTGGATTTAGTTGATGTTGGTTTTGTTAAATTTATGGGCGAAGGACGTGAGAGAAAATACTCCCTCACTCACGACGGAAGAAGTTGCTTGAGTTATTATTTCCAAAGAATTCCTGCAACACTTAGAGAAGAGATTTTGGAATATTCAAAAAAATCTCGTGCAACGCTTAAACGTAATCAAGAATATCTTTCAGACTTCTATAAAGTTACAGATGGCGAATATATGATTAACCTTAAAATCAAAGACAGTGCAAGTTATGAACCAATGCTTGAAATCAACCTTAAAACCAATTCCAGACAACAGGCAATCATCGTATACAAAAAATGGAAAGCAGTTGCTCCGCAAATCTATGAAATGCTTATATCAAACCTGTTTGAAGAGTAACAAAAAAAACGCCGATGGCGTTTTTTTCTTTCTTATTTTTTGAAGAATGCAAGTCCAACACAGTTTGGACCAATATGTGTTCCAACTGTTGGGCCGATGTCTCTAATCACAATATTTTCTATATTCGCTCTTTCCTTAAGTTTTGCTGCAAGCTTTTTTCCAAGTTCTAGGTTGTTTGAGTGACCTACGTATACAGGTTTAGATAAATCAATTTCTTCTTTTGTTCCAAGCTCAATAATTTTATTGAAAGCTTTTTGTTGCCCAAATTCTTTTCCGATGTTTTCAACCATCTTGTCTCTGATTGTGATGATTGGTTTTATGTTTAGAAGTGTTCCAATAACCGCTGCAGTTGGTTTAATTCTTCCGCCTCGTTTTAGGTATTTCAAGTCCTCAACGTTTGCATAGAGTGTTGATTTAGGCTTTAGCCTCTCAAGTTCGTCATACGTCTCTTTGGCTGTCTTGCCTTCATTTCTAAGCCTAATAGCTTCAAAAACAAACTTGCCTAGTTGCAATGTTACAGTCTCACTGTCAAAAGCATATACTTTATTTTTAGAATCCTTTTCCACTTCTTTTTTAAACTTTTCAATAACAGAAAAGGTTGCGCTCATTCCACTTGAAATTGAAACAAACAAAACATCTTTGTTGCCAAGATGTGCCATAGCAGCATTCTCAATCGCCTCATATGTCAACTGAGAAGTTTTTGCTGGCTCTTCTGTCGCTTCCAGTTTCTTATAGAACTCGCTAAAACTTAAATTAATTCCGTCTTGATATACCTCTTCGCCCCAATTGACGCTTATAGGCAGAACTGTGATTCCAAGTTGCTTTGCTTCCTTTTGTGTGATGTCTGAACTGCTGTCCGTTACGATATAAAATTTCTTTTCCATATTACTCTTTCTCCTCTCCTTGTTGATGAATGTTGGCTATAATCATTGGCAACTTTTTGATTGTTCTTCTTATAGCTGTTGCAAACACTGTGATGATTGTTGCAAACAATGCTGCCACCCAAAACACCCATAAATGATTTACAATCATAAGCGTTGTGAACGATGCATGCAGAGCGACGCTGATGCTGAAATAGAACGCGGCGGCTGAAGCAATAAACTTCCATCTGACCGCATAAAATCCGCCAGCAATAAACGCCGAAAGCACTGCAGGTGGAATTGAATATAGTATTGCAAGCCAAGAATATTCCCAGCCTGGAATTTCTGCAAGAAAAATAAACACCAGAAAACCAATTGCAAGAAAAATCACAAAATTCATAAGTGCAAAATATATGCGGTTTATTTTTTTATCGAGCTTTGGTATTTCGGAAATCAAGTTGTCAACACTTGTATTAAAAAACAACGCTATTTGAGTCAGTGTGAAAGCGTCTGGGGCTCCTTCGCCTCTTTCCCACTTAGATATAGACTTATCGCTATAGCCAAGTTTAGTCGCCAATTGTCCTTGTGTTAGGTTTCTAGAACGTCTGAAAAGCAACAAATTCTTGGCAAGTTTCTTGTTAAACTCTTGCTCTTTTTCAACTCTTGAAACTTCTTTTGTTTCTTCTGTTTTATTTTTGTTTTCTGTCATTATACTTAACAGTATAGCAGATAGTAGAAATAACGCCAAACATTTCAGACGCATATCTATTTTTTATGGACAGCACTCTACTATCAAAATACCTCACTCTACTATCGGTGGAGAGGCTCCACGGCATTTTGAGCTATGTCTATCGGCGGTCACTTTATATCTATTTTCTCTAGAATGTAGTAAAAAAGGCGTGGAAACGCCTCTCTTCTGGTGCTCTTTAGCTCTATTTTGTTGATTTTCTATAGCGAATAGCCGTATTCAATCATGTGTCTAACAAATTTTTCTCGCACAACTTCAATTTCAGCAGATGTTAGAGTTTTTTCTCTACTTCCAATTGTGATTTCAACCGTGAATGTTTTTCTGCCATTTCCAACGTCATAATCTGTGATAAATCGCTTAGACATAGCAAATTCATCTCTAAAAGACATCATTGCTTTTTCAAATTCGAAGTATTTCGTCTCTTCCCCAACCACAAAAGTAAAGTCGCTGGTTGTTGTTGGGAACCTTGAAGTTGATTCAATCTCAGTTGTTCCAACTTTTATGCCCAGAAGTTCTTCAAATCTGATTTCAAGCATGGCGATTGTTTTATATCTGTCGATGTTTTTTCTTATTCTTGGATTGATTAGTCCAAACACACCTATAAATATGTCGCCACAATAAACACTGAATGTGTTATTGATGTGAAAATTGTTTTCATGTAGTGGAATATTGCATTCGTCTTTATATGGAATGATTCTAATTTTTGCATTAAAGTTATTGTTAAACATTGAGTGGAGCAAATCTCTCATTTCTTCAAGAGCATCTTTATCCTCCTCCCCTGTTGCAATGATTGCCGAAAGCCTCTTTGCTTCTTTGGAATCGCTTCCCATGATTTTCCCTATTTCAAAAACTCTAATTTCGCTTTGAGTTTTTTTGTTTTGCTCAACAACTTTGATTAAGCTTGAATATAGTTTTGTTCTTAAATCGTTATTATCTTTGTTTACGCTATTCATTGTTCTAAGAACTGATTTATCAACAATTCCAAGTCTTTGGTTTAGTTTTGTATCACTCCAAATATATGTGTGGACTTCGTTAAAACCAGACTGAGCGAAATGTTTTTTAACCTCTTGTTCAACAACAAATCCTCTTGGTTGCGGGTTGCCTTCTATGTTCATTGTTGGAGCCGCTGGCAATATGCTTGCATAGCCAACAATTCTTGCATATTCTTCAACCAGACATTCAGCAAACTTCACGTCTTTTGTTGCACGCCAAGATGGAACCAAAACATTCATTTCAGTTTTATTTTTTGTTACAACAAAGCCTAAACGTGTTAGAACTTTTTCTATATCCCCTGCTTTAGACTCCTTACCCATATAGCCGTCGATAAAACTCTTTGTTATTCTAAGGTTTATTGCTTTATGTGGGTTTGGATAGTTGTCTGCCAAACCACTTGAAACAACTGCGTTTTTATTTGCTTTTTTAAGAAGATAATAGAATCTGTCTATTGCAAGAAGCGTCAGCTCTGGGTCTAGAGTCTTTTCGTATCTCTTTGATGCTTCCGTGTATACGCCAAGATTTGTTCTTGTTCTTCTGATGCTTGTTGCATCGAATGTTGCAGATTCCAAAATCATGTTTGTTGTGTTTTCATCAGTTTTTGCATCATCACAACCGATTACACCAGCAATCGCCTCAACCTTGTTGTTTATGTTGATTGTTAGAGCATTTGCTGGAAGTGTTCTGTCTTTGTTGTCCAGAGTTCTTACAGGTGTTCCAACAACTCCTTGCTCAACTGAAATTTCGCATTTTTTGCTTGGCTTAAGTTTGTTGAAGCAGAATGCGTGCATTGGTTGACCAATGTCTAGCATCACATAGTTTGTGATATCTGAAAGCATATTTACCGATTTATTTCCAAGCATATTCAACCTAACAAAAATGTCGAGCGGTGCGCTTTCGTTTTTGATGTTTGAAAACTTAATAGCCGAATATCTTCTACATAATTCTTTATTTTCGATTTTTACTTTAATCTGTTCAGTCTGAAGCGCTGCTTCTTCTTTAACTCCAAGAGTTTTTGGAGCTTTAAGTTTTAAATCAAATATTGCAGCAATTTCTCTAGCAAAGCCATAGTGACAAAATAGGTCTGGCCTGTTTGTTATGCTCTTTGGGTCTACATGTAAGATTGTATCTCTATATCCAACAACAGTTTCTAGAGCAAGTCCAAGTTTTGTGTTGTTTGGAAGCTCTATAATCGTTTCCTGGCGTTCTTCACATATTCCAAGCTCATCGGCAGATAGACACATCCCGTTGCTCTCATGCCCTCTAATGACTGTTTTTGCAACCGTCATTTCACCAAGTCTTGCGCCAGCAGGACTAAAACAAACAACAAGCCCGGCTCTAGCATTTGGAGCTCCACAAACAACATCAAGAAGTTTGCCGTCCCCTGCGTCTACTTTAAGTGCTGAAAGTTTTGTTCCTTCAATTGCTTCTCTTGTGACAATCTTTGCTGTGATTAGATTTGTTCTATCTTGACCTCTTTCCTCAATCAACTCAACTTCTGCAGTTGAAAGAGAAAGCCTTTCAGCCAAAGTTTTCACACTGATTTTTGATGTGTCAACATAGTCGTTTAACCAGTTTAATGATAATTTCATTCTATTCTCCTACCTTATTTCAATCCAAACTGCTTTAAGAAGTTTAAGTTGTGCAGTTCTCTTATATCTTTAATTCCATATTTAAGTGTTGCAAATCTTGTGAGACCCATGCCAAATGCAAAGCCTCTATATTTTTTTGAATCAATTCCGCCCATTTCCAAAACTTCTGGGTGAATCATTCCACATCCTGCAAGTTCAATCCAAGTTGTCTCTTTGCAAACTTTGCATGGCGTGTCGCCACAATATATACATTTCACGTCCACCTCAAAGCTTGGTTCTGTGAATGGGAAAAAGTATGGCCTAAGCCTAACTTCAATTTCTCTTCCAAATGCTTTAGAGAAAACTGATTTCATAAAATATAGAAGGTTTGCAACAGTGATATTTTCATCAACAAGAATGCCTTCAAGTTGAAAGAAACTCACATCGTGCGTTGCATCAACATCTTCGTTTCTATACGAGCGTCCTGGGAAAATTGCACGCACAGGTGCTCCATATTGCTTATAAATTCTGTTTTGAGCTGATGACGTATGCGTCACAAGAACTCTTCCATCTTCTAGATAGAATGTGTCTTGCATATCTCTTGCTGGGTGGTCTTTTCCAATTCTTAGTGCTTCGAAATTGTTATATTCTGTTTCAATTTCGTTTCCTTGTTCAACAATAAAACCCATCGATTTAAAGATTTCGCTAAACTCGTTTGCAACAATCGTCACTGGGTGCAGACTTCCAACTTTCTTTTTTGATGGAACACTCATATCGTATGCTGTTGAGTTTTGTTGCTCAGCCACAAGTGCCAAATGGTCTAACACTGCTTTTTTGTCATCAAAATAAGCAATCGCATATTCTTTTGTTGCGTTAGTCAACTCGCCATATTTTTTCTTTTGTTCGTTTGGAACATTTCTGATATCTCCAACCAAAAGAGTAATTTTTCCAGATTTTCCAAAGAATTCGATTCTAACTTCTTCCAGTGTTTTTAAGTCTGAAACATTTGCTAGTCTAGTTTCTAGCTCTTCTTTGATTTTTCCGCATTTGCTTTCTATGTTTTCCATAAAGAAAGTATACCATATATTGTGGCAACACGATTTAAAAATGCATATATAACACTATATAAAAGGAGAAAAATAGATGACACTAGAGCAAGCAATTGCAGAAATTTCAAAAAACGCAGCTGGCGAATGGCAGGCCATTGAAGAGTATCTGAATCTTATTTCAGATTTAAGAAAAATTCATGCACCAAAACAACTTATTGACGATATCGAAGAGATTATTAGCGATGAGCTAAACCATGGACAGAAACTGTTTCATTGGGTTGTGAAACTGTCTAACATCCAACCAGCTAAAGATTAAAAGACAAATTAATTTTGCACTATACTTCGTCAAACTAAAAAAATTGCAAGGTTCGAGTATATCTAATACACTTCACCTCGCAATTTTTCGTTTTCCTCGTCTAGTATCAAAATTTTCTTCGTCTTTATTATTAGTTATATATCGTTTCTAGTGGCGGAATGACTTGTTTTTTTCTGCTGACCATTCCTTCCACCCATGCCATGTCGTTTGCCAGTTTGATGCCATACTCTTTTTCGATTTTTGATGAATCGTTTCCAAGGTATATAAACATGCTTCCGTTCTTAACTAAGTCTGTAATCAGGAAAACAATTCCGTCTTTTTTCTCTTCTTTTATGATTTTTGCCATTTCTTTTTTAATGCTGTCATATCTTTTTTCTGCGGCACATAAAGACGCAACCTCAACTTGTCCTGTCACAACTTTTGTTTTTCCACCAAAGACATAGTCTTTTCTATCTCTTTCAATAAGTTCTTTATCTGATATGTCTGAGATATCTGCTTTCTTTTCTAGAATTTCTTGCCAAAGTTCTTGTCTGTTGATTTTAAGTTTTTTAGAAAGCTTTTCAACTGTTTTTTCATCTTCTTCTGTCGTTGTTGGACCTGTTAGGTTTACAGTGTCCGAAAGAATTGCAGCCATAAGTGCACCAAGAAGATTTTTTGACATATGTTCTTCTTTTGCATTTGCATATAGAATTGTTGCAGTTGAGCCATATGGCATGATGTTTGCATCAACTGGTCCCTTTGTTTTAAGTCCGCCTAGTTGGTGATGGTCTACAATAAACATAACATTTGCCCTAGCAATATCTTCTGGAAGTTGGTTTGGGTCGGTTGTGTCCACAATTGCAACTGTTTTGTCAGCAACTATTCCTAAAATCTCAGGTGTTTCTAGATTAAACTTGTTTAAAATATATTCTGTTTCTTTATTTACTTTTCCTAAAATGAACGGTTTGGCTGTATGCCCCATCTTGTTTAGAAATTCGCTAAAGAAAATGCTAGACACAACTGTGTCTAAGTCTGGGTTTTTATGCCCAAACACATGAATAACTGAAGACATTTTTATCTCCTATTTCTTTTTTTGTTTTTCAAGCGCTGCTTGTCTTTTTTTATAATCTTTTAGAGCATCTTTGATTACTTGCTCTGCCAAGATGCTGCAGTGAACTTTGCTTGGAGGAACATCTCCTAGCATGTTTAGAACATCTTTGTTTGTAATTCTATCAACGTTGTTGATGTTTTTTCCAATAGCCAAAGAGCAAGTCACTTCTGCTGCTGCAATTGCTGCTGGGCAACCAAGCGTTTGGAATTTTGCATCAACGATTTTTTCGCCGTCTAGTTTAAGATAGATTTTTAAAATGTCCCCACAAGACATGTTGCCAGCTTCACCAACAGCATCAGCTCCGATAATTCTGCCGTTATGCTTAGGGTTTTTAAATAAATCTAATAGTTTCTCTGTATACATATTTTTCTCCTATTCCTCTACTTCGCTAACTTTGAACGCTTGATTGGGCTCATTTCTCTAAGTCTCTTAACCGCTTTGTCTAACTCTTTAACAACATAGTCAACTTCTTCAATCTGAATATTCTTTAGGAAACTGAATCTCACGCTTCCGTGAATTAGGTTCATTGGAAGTCTCATTGCTGTCAGAACATGATTTGCTTGAAGTTTGTTTGAATTACATGCGCTTCCTGTTGACGCTGCGATTCCAGCGTCTGCTAGAAGCATCACAATACTTTCGCCTTCAATCATGTCAAAGCTTATACTTACAATGTTTGGAAGTCTTTGCATTGGGTGTCCGTTGACTTGAATAAACGGAATTGTTTCTGTAACTTTTTTGATGAAATAGTCTCTTACTTGTTTGCATTTTTGGTTGTTGATTGCAATGTCTCTTGTTGCAAGTTCAACTGCTTTTCCAAATCCAACAATTGCAGGAACGTTTGTGCTTCCTGAACGAAGACCTTTTTCTTGTCCACCGCCATAGATGATTGGTTGAAGCTTTGTGCCTTCTCTTACATAAAGAGCACCAACACCTTTTGGCCCGTATACTTTGTGTGCTGAGATTGACAATAAATCAATTCCCATTTCTTCTGCGTTGATTGGCACGTTTCCAAGTGCTGCAACCGCGTCTGTATGGAATAGTATTCCCTTATCGTTAGCTACTTTACTCATTGCCCTGATGTTTTGAATTGTTCCAACTTCGCTTGAAGCCATCATGCATGTAACCAAAATTGTGTCTGGTCTTAGAGCGTGAAGGAATGCAATCATTGAAACCATTCCGTTTTCGTCGGCTGTTAGATATGTGATTTTAAAGCCTTCTGTTTCTAGAACTTTAAGACACTCTAGAACTGAAGGATGCTCTATTTTTGTTGCAATAATGTGCTTACCTTTTTGCTTGTTTGCACGTGCTGCACCTAGGATTGCAAGGTTGTTTGCTTCTGTTCCGCTTCCTGTGAAATAGATTTCACTTGCAGAGCGAGCTTTGATTCCCTTTGCAATTCTTTCTCTTGCGATTTCAACAAGATTACTTGCTTCTGTCCCCATATTGTGAACAGACGCGCTGTTTGCAAAGTCTGTTGTGAAAACCGGAAGCATTTCTTGCAGAACATCGTTTGAAACGTAAGTGCTTGCTGCTGAATCTAAATATATTTTTCTCATAAACAACTTTCTTCCTCTTCTACTTATATAACTTTTATTAGTTTATCATAAATCAGCGTTTTAGTCAATATTTGACGATTTTTAGTTAAACTTCATAACAAGGTGCTTTTTGCCCCTTCCTGCAAAGCTTTTTACAACTGTTCTGATTGCATTTGCATTTTTGCCTTGTTTTCCGATAATACGTCCAAGGTCGTCTGCGTGAACCTTTGTGTCGATAACATATGCATTTTCTTCTTCCACAAAAGAAACAACAACCGCATCTTTATTTGAAACAAGTTCTTTCACTAAAAATTCAACAAATTCTTTTGTTTTTTCTATTTCCATGAATCACTCCTTATTTTGCTTTCTTTTTAGATGGTTGTGCTGGTCTTTTTGTGCTTGTTTTTGTTTTTGACTTTGCAAACTTGATTCCAGCTTTAACTAGAACCGCTTTTGCAGTTGCTGTTGGTTGAGCACCGTTGTCTAGCCATTTTTTAGCCGCTTCAACGTCGATTTTAATTTCAGCTGGGTTTTTAAGTGGGTCGTATGTTCCTAGGTTTTCTAGATACTCCCCATCTCTCTTTTGTCTAGAATCCGTTGCAACAACTCTATAGAATGGTGCATGCGTTTTTCCTAGTCTTGTAAGTCTAATTTTAACTGCCATTTTTTTCTCCTTTTGTTCTTTTTATATATAATTAAAGCTTTCGCTTGAATTAACACTTTGTTTAGAACGGAAGTCCGCCCCTAAATCCACCCTTTTTGCCCATAGCCTTCACTTGCTTCATATAAACTTTTGTCTGTTCAAATTGCTTGATTAGCCTGTTGATGTCGTTTACAGTCGTTCCGCTTCCTTTTGCAATTCTTTGTTTTCTTGAAGACTTCATAAGGTCTGGGTTTCTTCTTTCTTGTGGCGTCATACTTTGAATGATTGCTTTTGTTTTAAGCATGTCTTTCTCATCAATCTGACCCATTGCTTTTGCGTCCATTCCTGGAATCATTTTCATAACTTTGGAAATGCCGCCCATCTTGTTCACTTGGTCCATTTGCTTTAGATAGTCTTCGAAAGTGAAAGTGTTTTTTCTGATATTCTCTTCCATCTCTTCGATTTCTTTTGTTTTGTCACCTTCCATTATGGTGTCAATCAGAGTAAGCACATCACCCATGCCAAGAATTCTTGAAGCCATACGGTCTGGGTGGAAAGGCTCTAAATCTGCAATCTTTTCTCCAACACCTGTAAACTTAATCGGCTTACCTGTGACGTGTTTGATTGAAAGTGCCGCACCACCACGCGTGTCGCCATCTAGTTTTGTCAAAATAACGCCTGTTATTTCAAGTTGCTCATCAAATGTTTTTGCAACCGTAACCGCGTCTTGACCCGTCATGCTGTCCACTGTCAACAGAATTTCTGTTGGCTTTGCTATCTTCTTGATTTCTTTAAGTTCAGACATCAATGTTTCGTCTATGTGAAGTCTTCCCGCTGTATCTAGAATAACAACCGAAATAAGTTCTTTTTGCGCTTTTTTGATTGCTTCTTGTGCAATCTTCACTGGGTTTGTTTTGCCCATTTCGAAGAACTCTGCTCCAGCCTTTGTTGCAACAACTTTAAGTTGGTCTATCGCTGCAGGTCTATAAATGTCGCAGGCAACAAGCATAACCTTCTTGCCTTGGCTTTTAAGCTTATATGCAAGCTTTCCAGCGTGTGTTGTTTTTCCCGCACCTTGAAGTCCGCATAGCATGATTACTGTTGGCGGCTGGCTTGAGAAATTTAGCTTCTCGTTTTTGTTTCCCATCAAAGCCGTAAGCTTTTCATTTACAATTTTTATAACCTGCTGTCCTGGAGATAAACTTCCTAGAACTTCTTCGCCCATTGCTTCTTCTGTCACTTCTGCAACAAATTGCTTAACAACCATAAGGTTTACGTCTGCTTCAAGTAAAGCAATTCTAACTTCACGCATTGCTTCTTTAATTTCTAGGGCTGTAAGTTTGCCCTTGTTTTTAAGTTTTGAGAATATATGATTAAGTTTTTCACCAAGTCCAGTAAACATATCTATCTCCCTCTCTCTAGAAGAGCCAACGCTTCTTCATATTTTTCTAATTTTTTAACTGTTCGAATCAGTAAATCACTCACCGATTGGGTGCTTACATTTTCTTTTTTTGCAATTTCAACGATGCTTAGGTTGTCAAAATAATATGCTGTCATATATTCTTGTTGCTTGTCTGTAAGCAACTTAAAATATATGTCATACATACTTGCAATTCTTAAGTTTTGTTCTATAATTTCCATAACTCACCCATGCAACCATTTTTACTTGATGCAAGTATATCACATTGCATAGGCTTGTGTCAACTTTTTTCTTGTGGTTAAAAATTGAAACAGTGCAACAAAAAGAAGAAATGCATCTAGCACTGCCCCAACATAGTTTTCTACATGAAGGTTATATAAACACCATAGCAAGAAGATGATAATTCCTAAAAATCTATAAACACTTTGGTTTTTCTGCCAAATGCTTATTGTAAAAAGTAATGTTGCAACTGGAGCAAGAATTGCCAAGAACGAATTCACCGTGATTGATGCAACAACAATAATAACTCCGGCGAAAATCGAAATCGTCATAAAATCAATTAGTGATGTTTCCTCTTTTTTGTTAAATCTATGTGAGGCAAAGTTTGTTAGGTCTCTTGCTATTGCAAAAAGAGTCATGCCCATTCCTGCCCATGCGGAAAGAAAAACAAACGCGAGTGTGAACAAACTGTTTGCTCCGAGCATTAAAAAAAGGACATTTTCCCTTTTCTTTGCAAAATATGTGCCCGCAACAAGCACATAGCCAGCCACAACGAGCAACTGACTTATTATAAAACTTGGACTTGTTAAATCGATATTCACATAATATCTTATGCTTTTTTCATGCCTTTAAGCTTCATCAGTTGAATTTTCGATGCACGTTCTGCTTCGGCAAGTTTTAGTGTAATCATTCTGATGTTGGCTTTTATTTCAGGCATAACAATAAACTCAAGAGCATTCATACGTCTTCTTATTCTGATAATCTCTTCGCTGAGCATGTCGCAGGTTTTTTCAACTTCAGCCAAAGCAATAATCTTTTCCATGGCTTTAAGAATTTTTATGATTGCTGTGTCGAAGTTTGCAGTTGTGTTGATTATGCTGTGAGAAAAGCCGCTTTCTTTTTCTTGTTTGTTTTCTTTAAATGTAAACTTCGGAACGTGCGTGCCCATAATGTTGGTTGAACTTACATCAAATTCCACAGTCATTTTGCTGCTGCTTACTGCGTTTTCGATTTGCATTGTGCTCATGTATGCACGCGCAAGATAGAAATGTTTTAGTGCTTCTTCAATTTCGGCTTCGGCTTCTTCTCTGATGTCCCAGTTCTTTTTTGCAAGCAACATAAAATTTCTAATCATCTCGTCTGATTTGTCTTTAAGAAGTTTATGTCCACGTTTTGTTGTTTTGAGCCTAGTTTTTTGCTGTTGCAGTTCTAGTCTCGTTGGTGTTACTTGCTGTTTCAAACTGTTCTCCTTTTGTTATTTTGAATCGTAGTATAAATCTAGATGCACTTGCTTAATACGTTTAAGTTCGTTTCTTGGAATGATTCTTAAAAGCTCCCACCCTATGTCTAGGGTTTCGATGATTGTTCTGTTTGTGTAGAATCCTTGGTTGATGAATTTGTTTTCAAATTCTGAAGCAAACTTCACATACTTTTGGTCTAAATCGCTTAGCGCACTTTCACCAAGAATTTGTGCCAAGTCTTGTGCTTCTTTTCCTGCTGCATAACAAGCAAACAATTGGTTTAGAACACCACTGTGGTCTGCCCTTGTTTTGCCTTCGCCAATTCCGCTGTCTTTAAGTCTTGAAAGTGATGGAAGAACATCAACTGGTGGCATGATTCCCTTTTTGTTTAAGTCACGCGACAAATTGATTTGCCCTTCTGTGATATAACCAGTTAAGTCTGGCACTGGGTGTGTTTTGTCGTCTTCTGGCATTGTTACGATTGGAATTTGAGTGATTGAGCCTGGATTGCCTTTAATACAACCTGCACGCTCATAAAGCGTTGCAAGGTCAGTATAAAAATAACCTGGATAACCTCTTCTTCCCGGAATTTCTTTTCTTGCTGCAGAAACTTCTCGAAGGGCTTCGGCGTATAGCGTGATGTCTGTCATAATAACCAAAACTTGCATGCCAAGTTCGAATGCAAGATATTCTGCTGCTGTGAGAGCCATTCTTGGTGTTGAAATTCTTTCTAGAGTTGGGTCGTTTGCTAGGTTGATGAAAACAACCGAGCGGCTTATTGCACCAGTTTTTGTGAAGTCTTTAATAAAGAAATCTGCTTCGTCGTTTGTTATTCCCATTGCTGCAAAAACAACCGCAAATTCTTTTCCGTCTGTAACTGCTGCTTGTCTTGCAATTTGTGCTGCAAACTCTGCGTGTGGAAGACCAGACATTGAGAAGATTGGAATCTTTTGACCCCTAACCATTGTGTTTAGTCCGTCAATTGTTGAAACTCCGGTTTGAATAAACCTTGTTGGAAATTCTCTTGCCGCTGGGTTTATTGGAAGACCGTTGATGTCCATATATTTATGCGGAACGATTTCTGGTCCGCCGTCTCTCACTCTTCCCATTCCATCAAAGAATCGCCCAATCATGTCTGGCGAAACACCAAGTTCTTGAGCTTTTCCTTTAAACTTCACCGTTGATGTATTCACTTGAAGACCAATGCTTGACGTGAAAAGTTGAACAATTGCTTTGTCGTCTTTAACTTCCAAAACTTTGCCTTGACGGATTTCGCCGTTTGCTTGCTCAATTTCAACCAGTTCGTTGTATGTTGCACCTTCAACTTGGTTTACAAGCATCAATGGTCCAACAACCTCTTCAATATTTTTAAACTTTTTTTTCATATCTTATCCTAACCTTTTTCCAATATCAATAGCAAGTTTGTCTAGTTCTCCGATGTTTTCTTCTTCCACGTCTGCCATTCTTGAAAGTCTTTCTTTAAGGTCTGCGTGTTGTGTTGAAGCAAATCTTGCACCGTTGTTGATTTTCGCTTCTGCGAGTCTGAAATATTCCATGATTGCGTTAAGCATCTTAAACTGCTTTTCTTTAGAGCAATAGCTGTCTACATCAGAGAATGCGTGTTGGTATAGAAAGTCTTCTTTTATGTGTTTTGATGTTTCAAGAATCAATTTATCTCTGTCGCTTAGTGAGTCCATTCCAACAAGTCTTACAATCTCTTCTAGGTTTGAACTTTCTTGAAGAAGTTTGATTGTTTGTGTTCTGTTTTGTAGAAACATTGATGAAATGTTTTCTGTGTACCATTCTTCCATTTTGTCTGCATATAGCGAATAACTGATAAGCCAATCAATCGCTGGAAAGTGACGCTTGTATGCAAGTGCTGCAGAAAGCCCCAAGAAAACTTTTGTTATTCTAAGTGTTCCTTGGCTTACAGGTTCAGAAAGGTCTCCACCTGGAGGGCTTACTGCACCGATTACGGTAACACTTCCGGCTTTCTTTTCTTCTTTTCCAAGAACTTCAACCATGCCTGCTCTTTCATAGAAC
>Ga0131853_10010960_pt1 | contig 16573 bp, 13 predicted proteins | sample TergutLab28metaG_FD_92764 | JGI IMG/M metagenome (GOLD analysis project Ga0131853, IMG submission 92764) | Labiotermes labralis P1 segment gut microbial communities from Petit-Saut dam, French Guiana - Lab288 P1 (version 2) (version 2) | ecosystem: Host-associated > Arthropoda: Insects >...
GATTGGGAGAGTCATACGTATTATCTTAGGGCTAGACACTTTAACCCGAGGACTGGGAGATTCACACGACCTGATCCTTTTTGGAATACCTCAAATATGCAATTCGGAACTAACCCAACCATGCGAAATGGACGCACTATGCCTAATCAATGGGCTATTATGCAAAGCGGAAACCTATTCGTATTCACCATGAACAACCCTGTTAGATTTGTAGATCCTACGGGGTTATTTTCGATACTAGTTGACTCTGATGCCGGCCCTGAAGCTGATAGCTGGGGGTTTAATTTTGTGGCTCAGTTGCCTACTCGAAGAAACGAACCGGAATGGATTAATGATCGAATAGAAGGTAACTTTGGGGCTTATGCATATCATTATCGGTGGACTACTCCGAGTTTGGGTGCAGGAGGTAGGTTTGATTTTCTTGTGATTGGGGTAGATAATACATGGTTTAATGAGAATAACCAGACTTCATTTGGATTTAACTTTAGAGCTTCATATCTCTCTGCCGAGGCACAGGCTAGTATGAGATCAGAGCTTTCAGACAGTTCTCTTTTTGGAATCAGCATAGGTGCATACCTGGTACGTATTGAAGGAGATATCAGGCTTCCTATATTTTTTACAGATAACGCCATAAACATAGGTGGTGCGCTTAATGTAGGTTGCGGAATAAGTATGGCGGCTGGCGGAGGTGGAGAATTTAAAATAACCCCTGGGGTTGGCGGCGGAGGAAGCGTTAGGGTTGTGCGAAGATAACATTCTTTAAACTACAAACGCAAGATTAGTATCGGCATTAGCCATTATGATAAGGAGGCATAATTTATGAGCAAAAAGCCGTCATTCAAGCTGTATAAGATATATATGTGGTTGTCAGTTTTCGCATTGATGCTGTTAGCCATGGATACGCAGAGGCGAATACCTGTTTTCTTTGTAGATGATAAGCAGCATAAACGTGAAAACGTAGCTTTGTATAATCGTGGATTGTTCAATGCTTTTAAGCAATTTATTCTGATTATTACGCCATTTATATTGCTTGGAGTGACTTCGGTAACTATTCTGAATTTTGATTATTTTTATTATAATCCAGAACGATTTTTAATCGTTGAAGAAATGCTCGTTGTTATTACTCTGGTCATTATGTACACCACAGGCGTAATAGGAACCTACAACCACTACAAATGGAGACAAAAAAACATACCCCACCTACTAGTAAGTCAACCCGAAGTACAGAGAAACTTTGATCAACCACCCAGAAAACCGGGGTCAAGGCATTCTTGACAGACTGGATGCCCGGGCTGCTGACTAGACCAACGTGCCGACATAGTTGACAACATTAGATTTTGTTGGTTGTTTTGTATTTTGTTTTAGATGTCTTTACGATTTTGAAAGAGCGTTGAAAGAAATATTCGAGCCAAGGGATTTTTTATACACCAGTTGTACACGTCAAAATTTTAGTGATAATATACCTGCAATAGCCATGCTGACACAATCAAAGACATAGCGCAATACCGAGCTTACTGAGTACTCCTGTTTTGACTAAATTGCAAAAATACCTTTTCTCATTTTCGACGAAATCTGAATCCCAATTTTGCCAGTAATCGTTGCATCCTCGCGCGATCAATGCTTTGCATGGCAATAGTTGTGCTTGAAACCCTTTAACGGTTATGCAGGTTTCGGGATTCCATTTTTTTGCTTCTTGTGCATCATCAAATAATAGTAGTCCATTAAAATATTGCATACATTTTCCTTTTCTGGGGATACATGTTATTTTTTCAAAATCTAATAGGGGCTCATGGGCTACCAGTACTGAAACATGGCGTGTTAAGTTGAATTGCTTTAATATTGATAAGGCTCGTTTAGTTTTTGCATCAGTAATTATTCCTATATTAAATTTTTTTGTAATGCATTCAAAAACTTCATGTACACCAGGTCTGAGAACTGAATATCTAGGCTCTCTCTCGCCTATTTTATAGAACCTCATTTCATGATGAGGCTCCAGAGCTGAGAAGATAGTTGCTATAAGTGTTTTGTCTAAGTCGAAATATAGTAATTTTTGAGATTGGATAGCGCTCATTTCAGAGCATTCTGTAATCACTTCCATATCTTTATTTTTCTAGAATCCGATGTATTGTCGGTAAAATCTTGAATTTTATTTTTGTAAAAATCACCAATGTTGTTGGGGAGTATTTTTTCGATATCAGCCTTCTCGATGCATATTTCCAAGAGCGTTTGGAAGGCTTTTTCTCGCCTGGAAAAAGACTCCATATCAAATTTGCTACGAGTTAGGGCTTGCTCGAGCAAAAAAATAAAATTATTAGGTAGCCAATTCAAATTCTGCATGATGCTATATCTCCACTTTGATGATGGAAGAAATTTTAAGTTAAGGGCAAAAATTAAACTGCACAATAGAGTCACACATTCATCAAGCCTTAAATGTGCAGAAATTAGATCCCCCTTAACAACCCAATAGTCTTTTGGGTCCCCCCAATAAAACCCTCTCCAGCTTGCATAAAGCACGTTTTTGTAAGTTATTCCTCTGGTTCCAAATTTTCTGATTGCATAGACAGTGATTTCTTGTTGCTGGTCGAAGGTCATTTTTGACATCTCTATTATGTTCTGCAACATTTTGTTATTATCACGCAATATTAGTGTCTCGTCTGAATATACATATCTTATTTTCGGCTCCCATAAATTGGGGTTAACTTTATCTAAATACAAATGTCTTGCTTCAAACTTTGAGCCCCTATAATCAAATGATCCTTTCAATATATCTTTGGCGTCTTCTGATTTTTCGAAAACAAAAATCAAGTCAATATCACTAGTTTTTTGAATGGCTGTTCCACGCGCAAAACCTCCTTGCAATCCTATGCTGACGATTCTGTTGTGCTGATCAAATTCGCTCAACAAATCATTTATTTGATTTTTAATTTCCAAATCAACACTCAACTTTTATCACCCCTTTTGGTGTTATTTGAACACTATCTCCATTGGAAAATTTTTCAAAAGATTCAGGAGATATAACTGAGGGTATCGCTTTTTCGCGCAAAATAATCGAAACATGAGATAGTATCGAGCCTTGCCTAAAAACAAACCCCGAAACATAATCACAAATAGCCATAAGGCCAAGGGAGGGTCGATCTGCAAATACAATTACATTTTTTGATAAAGACTTTATACTACTAACTATTGATTCGAGCTGTTGATCATTAGATACATCCCTTTCTTTTTTTGTGTGTGATACTATGCTTATATCATATTTTTCTGCTATCTCATCGAAAAAGTTGAGATCATTAATAAATATAGAAGTTCCGGCAACTGAACCGGCAGATATAATATGCGAATATTCTAATGAATAAGCTAAAGAGCTTGACTCAATAGAAATATCTTTTGCAAATAAGTTGCCGTTATATAAATACCACTCAAGACGCGCCTCACCAAAAGCCTCGCCCATAAACCGTGTAAAGCGAACAATTTCAGACAAGGCACTTGAGGTTAAAAGAGGAGGCTTTTTATTATAAGGTAATCGGGCTAATTTTCCGTTTGTTTTGTCTATTACATCGACACATTCAACGATTGAGTGATTGAGGTATCGCTCGTTATCTCCGAAAATCAACTGAGTTGGAGAATATTCGCTTCGCCTTAATCCGCGCATTCTTCCGGGAATATATTCGATATAAATTTCGCCGTTTTTGGTTAAAGAGCTGTATCCCGATAAATCGGATTCAATCAGCTCCCCTATCCTAAGACATTTTACATCATCCCGAAGCTGCTTCTCAAGGTTTTTTAGTGCAACAAAAAGATCGCTAACGGGGCAAATCAAAGGCTTTTTGCAGTCATCATGCTCAACAATAACGAAGTCGGTTGTGAATTCTCTTGAAAGCCTGTCAACATCGCTTTCGCACAAGCTACCCTCCTTGAATGTGACATAAAATTGCTTATATAGACTAACTCCTGCTTCTTTGGATTTTTGCCTAAACAGAAACTGTTTCCCTAGAAATCTGTGAAATAAAGGCTTGCAGCCTTTCAAATCTAAGCTAGAACATAGATGGATATCATCTTGGTTTACGAAAGTAAAGCCATTAACATTCAAAGATGCCGGGATTGCCCTGCATTGCATAACATAGTACTTTCCTTCGCTGTAGACCCATTCCAAGTCAACAGGGCATCCAAAAACCTTCTCAGCATAAATTGCTAGATCCCTTAATGGTTCGAATTCTTTATTCTGGTTAAGGTAGCCTTTTCGCGGCACCTTAACTGAAAAATCGGCAGTACCTTTAACGACTGCTCCGATTTTATAAGCAGCTTCAATTAATATATTTTCCTTATCATCACCCACCGGAACTTTAGTAAACAAAACCCCACTCAAAACCCCATTTATCATCGGTTGAATTATTACAGCCATGCTTTGGCTGACATTTTCAACACCTCCGTAAAAAAAAGCCACTTCGGAGTAACTTGATGCCCAAACTTGCAAAATAGCTCTTTTTAATCCGTCAACAGTTTTAACGTCAAGAATAGAGTCAAAGATACCGGCATATGTTTTGCTATGCCCATCTTCCAAAACAGATGACGACCTAACAGAAACACCTTCACTTAATTTGATGCCTGCTTCTTCCATGCCTATTACTATCTTTTCAAGTAGCTCATCGGGCATATCGCATGAAGATATCAGATTCCTAATTTCTGATAGATTTTTTCTGATTAAAATACGATTAGTTTGTGTATCTGCAAGATAATCAGCTATATTAGTTTTAATGTTGGTTTCTACGACAAATTTATCAAAACATTCTACCGATAAACATATTCCCGGAGCAACATTAAACCCATTAAGCTGAGATATCCTAGCAAGACCCTTGGCCTTACCACCAATTCTTTCTAAAGGAATATTAGCTAAGTCTTTGATTTTGAAAATACTCATCGTATACTGCCCCTTGCACAATAAATTTGGGTTTTCAAAGGCAAACCCCATAAGCCTTTGTTGGCGGAGTGCATACTCACGTATATATCTCGGCACTTCATATGTAGAGCGGTTGATGGTTGCCGTATAAGGCTTTAGAACAGCCCTGTTGATATCTCCGGCTAACTACGACACGCTAGTTTGTTTTTGCAAACGACTAAAATTCTCAAATATATTTTTGGCTACTTGCGTCTTAGTGTCAGAGCAGTCAACCTCAAAATAACCTATTGCCTTGTCTTGAAGAAAACGACAAGCAGCCATGGTATCGCCCTCGTAAACTTTTATCTTAGTTCTGAATTTATCCAATTCTGAATAGGCTTGAAGCAGCCCTTTATTTTCGACAGCCCTAAGATATTGTCTATGAAAGGAGTTTGCCGCTTGATTTTCTGGGAAAACAAGATGTGCAAGGAAAAAATTGCTCTTGTGAGATGATTGCGCCATTTCCCAAAAAATTTCAGCCTGCTTTATTCCGCGAGGCATACCATCCAGGATTATATTTGTCTTCTCGTTAAAAATCCGCTTTAAGCATACTTCGAACAAAAGCTCATCCAGCTCAATCGGCGCAAGCTCCCCCTTTTCCCTGGAAGCATCTGTTTTATAGTGGAATTGATTCAGCTTTATAATGTCTGCTTGGGTTAAAAATTTGTGAAAACCTCTTTTATTCTTAACCATTGCGGGAATTGAAGCCAACACCGTTTTTCCGCTTAGCTTTGCTTTTAGAATCTCAATCTGAGTTGACTTTCCAGAGCCAGGTATTCCAATGAAGCCAATTATAGAGCCCATTAGCTTATACCCCACTCCCTTTCGATGTTGATTCCCACAATCTTTGCGTTATTATTAATATTAACTTGATTGATAATCCATCGTTGAATCATGTTAAAACTTGTATATTTACATCTTTCGTTGCATTTGATTCCGTTGCAAGCATCTTGCTCAATAGTACCGCAACTTTTATCTTTCAAAGTTTCTATAACATATTGAACAAACTTCGATCTTTTCTCACTTAACCATATTTCGTTAAATCCGGCAACATTTATATTTCCATATGTTGCCATATTATCTTCGGGCCAGCAGGCCCTCCAACCTTCGTGGCAAGAATTAACTTTTCCGTTTGCGTGAATTGTTACCCTGCTGATGATTGCGGGGTCAAGCAAGCAGTCCTTTCCGTTAGTGGAGCAGTTTGTAGAAAAATAATCATTTGGTAAGTCTTCATGAAAAGTTACTGAAAAGTTTGATGAATTTAGAGCAAGAAGTTTGTGGTATGTGTTGCGCCAGCCATTTAGCAAATGATGCTTTTTTTCATCGACTAAGGTATATCTAACATAATCAAATCCGATGTGCTTGCATAAAGATGCGTACTCCAGGGCATCATTATTTTCTTCTCTAATTAAAAAAGTTGCGCCACTAACCAGATTCCTCGCTCTTCTCTCTGCTAAAATACATTTCAGCTCGCTTACTCTGTCCGGAAATTTTAAAGCGTTGCTTGACGGCCTGTGGAACTTTTCATGGAGCTCGTATGTTGATGTGTTTAGACTAACTCTTAGATGGGAGCACGAGCTCATCAGACTTTCTCTATGTCTATCAATATTTGAACCGCTAGTTATAACAAGAGTTTTTAAGCCAAGCTCTTCACACAAGAGCAAGCACTCGCTTAGATATGGGTACATCGTCGGCTCGCGACCGGCAAACTTGACTGCTTTTGTTCCATTCGCACTCAAGTCAATTAACAATTTTTTTAAGATATCAAAGTCCAATGATTCGCTTCCATCTTCGATTGCTTTAGCAAAGCAACCTACACAATCGTCCGAGCATTTGTTTGTTAAGTAAACGAAAGCCATTAAGGGATAACTCTCCAAATCACATTGACGAAAATACTCGGCGTAATCTTTAACTTGTAGCGGGTAAAAGTAAAAATCTGTCGCCGGGAAAATATCGCCGTTTTGTTCGTTAACTATAAAATTGTACTTCTCAAAAACCCCTTTATCCATAACTCCTCTCCTTTCCTTTAGGCAAATACACTTACTTTCCTCAATTCCAATCGTTGTGTTGTTTTATATTGCGACTATGATGCTTTTTTAGTATACAGGTAAAAAGTTTTGCCCATTTTTTGAGGATTTGAAAATAACATCCTTACACTTTTTGCTAACACTGATCTTATGCTCGGTTTTTTCATATGTACTACATTGAATCCGCAGAGGTGCAGTAGCTTAGTGAAACCGGATATAGTATATACGTTAAAATCCTTTTTGTTCACCAACTTAGCAATCGGTGCGAGTAAAAATGGATATATATCAATTGTGCAGTAAAACACACCACCATCTTTTAATGTACGAAATACTTCTTTAAGTACGTCTATTGGTTCATTCACATGAGCAAGTGTTTTTGTACAAATAATTATATCAAACATACAATCTTGATATGGCATGTTTTCCCCAACTCCTGCAATAAATCGCACATCATTATTCAGTAAGTTAGGAAACTCGGTCTTAAAAAAATCAGCCAGAGGATCAATGGCAAAAAGCTCCCTGCCCTGAAAATCGTTGATTATGCCCATTGCAGCTGACCCCACTTGCAAAATACACAAATCTTTGTCGATGTTCATGATTTCACATAGTTCGCCCCAAAACTGATCTGCTTCTTTTTTACGCTTAATCGATCTAGCAGACAGCTTAGCCTTAAATTCATCACTCATCCAATATTTTTTTTCTAATTCAAGAGAGTTTGTCCACTTATTCATTGTACAATCACCTCATCATCTATTGAATTCTTTAAGGAATGCCTCGTTCAACTCAGCCAACCTTGTCGAAGGTAAGAAATTTAAGATAGGGATAGATAGCTCATGGCTTATCTTATCACTTTCAACAATGAATCTATCATCATTTTTGCCTAATAATGCCGCGTTTTCGGTTTCGTTAGGAATATAATGAGTTATATGCTCTTTGTATTTCTCATAAACAGCCGTGCCTATCCTGGCTTCAAATATAGTGCAGCGAGCAGCAGCGGGACGACATTTTCTATTGAGCTCGAATGTTTCCAAGATCATTTCTTCTGTTTCGTTAGGCATTCCCATCATATTGAGCGAAAGAGTTTTTATGTCAAGTTCATTCAGCAATTGAAAAGATTCTATTATCTGCTCTTTTGATACGTGTTTTTTTAGTATTTCATTGCGAATGTAGTCGTTGCCGGCCTCAACACCCATCCTTACTTCGACACATCCTGCATTTTTTAGCCTGGTTGCATTCTCAGCCGTTACTTCATCTACTCTGGCGTTGCAACAAAAAGGCAAACCGATATGCTCTTGGTACAACATTGCAAAATTGTCGAGCCAGTTGCTATTAAATAAAAGAGTATCATCTTGAAATGTAACAAAACCTACTGCCGGATATCGCGACAAAACCTCATTTATTTCCAAAATAACATTTTCGGGTGTCCTTGATCGAAAATAGCTCATATTGCGACAGTTCGTGTAAGCGTTTTTGATAGCGTGATTTGCACAATATGTGCAGTCATGATCACATCCCCTTGTTGCCATGAATGTGGCCTTGCGCTTTCTGCTGCTATTTATAACTCCATCAAAGTCAAAAATATCTCTATCTGCAAAGGGTAGGGAATTTATATCCTCAATCACTGAGCCGGGAGGATTAACCTTCCAGTGGCCATCGATATTAAAACAAAAACCATAAATAGAGGAATAATCTATACCGCTTTCAAGTCTGTTACAAAGCTCAACAAAAGAATGCTCTCCTTCGCCTATACATATTGCGTTTATACCTTGTATATCAAACAGTGATTCAAAAGCTATTGTGGGATATACTCCACCTACCGCAATAAATAAATTTTTATGATTACTTAAAAATTCCACGATTGATTTAGCAATACCTACAGTTCTTATTGTCATAGAAATTGCAATTATATCGGGTGTTTCGTTAAGCACGGCAAGCTCTATCCCTCCCAATGGCTCGTAAAGAGAAAGCCGCACTAAACTTGTGCTATGGCCACCAGCCTTCAAACAAGCTGACAACATGCCAATGCCCTGATGAAATGTTAGTGAGTATCTTTCCATTTCAAAATACACAAACAGTATCTTCACTCGACCGCTCCTCACCTTATCGTTAGAACTAAATCCAATAAAAGTTTGTGTTTAGCTCTTCGATACAAAATTTTTCAATGTTATTTTATTTTGGGCTGACATTTCATAGCATATTTCGGTGGATTTGAGTATGGTCATACACTATTGCCATCTGCTTAATAATATCCGTCGTTATTTCTATGTTTCCATAAGCAACCCCCGAGTTTAATATGATTGCATATGGATTAGCCGTGAGTATAGTGCCTAAGTCTATCAAATCCGACTGCATAGGTATGTAGCGGCCACGCATAGAAGACATGATACCGGTCGCCACATATAGTTGCTTTCCGGAATTTTTTACTTTTTCGACAATATAATTATGTAGTCTGTAAAAGTTAGCTGAACCTAAATTTAAAAGCAGATCGCCACGCGCTAGCATAGCGTGCGAATACTTCAAGATGTCTTCAAGATTTTTTACTGCGCTATGGTTTTCAATTTTGCTGATAATTTTTATGTTTTTACCCTCAAATCTTTGCGCTATATCGGTTAAGTCATTTGATGACTCAACAAAAGATAGCGCGACAGAATCAGGCAAAATCGTATCGATCGCATCAAAATATAATGGCTTTAATTCAGAATTGTCGATTGTATGTCCATAAGATAATGACTTTCGATTGTATATATCGCAATCATTTTTTACAGTAAGTTTAATTATGCCCTCTATCCTGTCGATATCGGAAACCATAAAACAACATTCGCCATCAGAATATACTATTTCTTGGCCGATAAAAGCATCTGATAGTATCGTTTCATCATCGATGCGCAAAACTTTGGCATTAGAAGTATTCGTAGCGGATGACACGATTATCGTATCGCCGGCCCTCATCGTCACCATCTTGGATCCATCAGATATTGTTAATCTGGGTTTTCTTCGCGGTAGTGGCAAATCCAGCATAATTTGTATACCTGCACCAAAATACTGCTTAACTCCATAGATGTATTCGCATCGATCATTAATCTTATCGACATTATCGTATTTTGATAAATTGAACCTAAAATACGTTATGTCGTTTTTGACCAAATGCTTGATAGCTGTATATTCGGGCGAAAAATCGTCATTAGATATAGTTGCGATTATTCTAGGCTTCATCAAAATTCACCATCTCCCCTTCGCAATATTCCTCCATAGATCCAGGCATCAGTATGGCGGGAATTTTATTTTCACGCAAAATTATTCCCAGGTGTGATAGCAGAGACCCTTTTTCAAAAATGAAACCGGCTACATGGCCCATCAAGATAGACAAGCTGGGTATCGGATATTCTGCCAAAATTATTGCAGAGTCCTTTTCCTTTATTCTATCTATCAAATCAACCAAGCTCTCACTTCTTTCGGCTATCGCACGATCTGGAGAGGCATTTACGCTAATATCGTATTTAATCAAAAGCTCGTGAAACAAATCCATATTTTCCAGCTTAATTATTTCGCCTTTAATGATACCCGGAGACATTATGTGGCCAATATCTGGACATATTTCATTGGTTGATTCTTCTAAAGATAAATCTTTTAAATAAATCCGATCGTCATATATATACCACTCTATCCGGGCATTGAGAAACTTGCCGCTAATTTTATTTGTCATAAAAAAGATACCCTTTAGTAAACATTCAGAAAGCGGGCCTTGAGAGCCTTCGTATTTAGAATATTCAAAGCTCATCTTTTTGCTGTCGTATAGGAAGTAATAATCATTTTCGCAAAAATTATGCGACGTTATCTCCATTTTATCGTCTATTATACATGTAGAAGGAGCCACCATGCCGCTCCCTAATCCCATTAATCCCCCTATGCTATATTCTATAATCACATTGTTATGCGACATTGTGCTAAAACCTGATAATTCGTTAGGTATATATTCTCTTATGTATACAACAATATATTCGTCATCATCAAGCTCTTCTGCAATCTTGATCATGCTTTCCTTTAGTTTGCTTGTTTCGGATATTTTCTTTTTTTCCGTCCCCTTGTACTGTATACTAACTACATCAGTTTTGAATATTCTTGCCAAATCATTATCATGTATTTTATCAGCCAAACTTCTATTATATATAATAAAATATCCGGCCGGAATATGTATATCATTAATTCTTGCAAAATTATTTATCCATAAATGTTTTCTGATATAGTCGGAGTAATATTCTCTTATATTACCTGGCTCAACGCGAAGAACCCGGTCGATATTATCCCCGCTAATTATCTCGATAGAATCTAACTGCAATTGCCTTTTTACGATAGGTCGTGCTTGCAATATATAAACTTTATCATTTTGAAAAGCCCATTCGATATCTTGATCCCCACCAAGCAGCTCTTTGATACGAATAGCTTGCATGGCTAGATCAAGGAGCAAGGGCTTAATCGAGTCGATGCCTGCGCTTTCCTCATTTATAAAGCTGGAAACCGAAGGCCTGTATGTCACCTTGCGGCTCTGAGCTGTACCGTTGACCAGAGAATCGCCCATGCCTTGTACTATTTCGATATAAATACTATCATCTTTCAGAATGGGATCTTGAGTAAATAATACGCCGGACCATTCGGGTGCCAACTGCTTTTGTACGAAAATGTTTACATTTTCCTTAGCGAATGATGCGCTATCTAAGCAGAATGAAGCCCAACAAATCTTGATCGCGTGAAGAAGATCACGAAACTTTGACACATGGAGTATGCTTTTATATATACCAGCCATACTGCTATAATGATCATCCTCGTTTGCTCCAGAAGACCGCACAGCTACTATCGCTTTATCTTCTAAATCAGTATAAAATGCCCCTATCAGCCTAACTTGCTCATGAGTATACTTGCCTTGCATTATATCGTCTTGGATGCACTCGCTATCCAAGCTAATGCTATTAAACTCAAGATAATTAGAGAAAAATAAGCTCGTTAAACAAAATCCATCCGGTACCAAATATCCATGGGATTTTAAATACGAAACATTCCAAGCCTTGTTTCCAACTATCTTCTTATCATGTTGGTACGCCTCTTTCAACCCAATAATCATTTTTTGACCTCCAACGATGTTCTAGTGGGATTCGCCTCGTCTAAACATTACATTTAAAAATCTTGACGACATAGGAGCCAAATCAGAATTGGCACTATCTTCATATTTGCCAACCCTATTCAAAATGTTTCCCCAAAAGGCATCTTTGAATATCTCGGAAGCACAATAAATACTGTATTGCACAGCTTCATTCAATTGATATTCATCCATGCGCCTTAGCAATATATCCCATTGCTCTTTGGGTGCGCTAATCCATTTTGTTATAATTAGCTCTCTTACATCAACAAACTTAATAAGATTCAATATTTGCATTTTATCTGCCTCTGTCCGTTCAAAAAATGCCTCCTTGTAAAGATGAGTACATAGATGTATTAGAAAATCTGGTGCATCAAGGGTGTGCCCCTGAATATCATTAATCGAGATCGAAGTTCTGTTATAAAGCATTTTTGAAGTGATAACATTATCCGGTTTTATAGGGTTTACATTAAATGAGAAATCTAATTGCATAAACAATGTAAAAGGGTCATCGACCAGTTTCACATATGGATAAAGATTGCCGATATAGTTTTTATACATATCATCATCACTTACAGTGGCCGGCTCAATAGACATTGTATTCTCACTGAAGGCTCCCATTTTATATCCTAGCGAGACAACCACATCGCCTACTTTTGAAAAATCAGCTCTTTCAATCAAAATATCGATATCGTTCATAAGCCTGAGCGCCGGATTTTTATATATCTCGTTGATCATATAAGGCCCTTTAAGCAATGCATATTTGAGTTTAGCTTTTTCGAATACGCTAATCACATTTTTTAAGTGAAGAAACATGGTTCTGTTTCTTTCTGCGTTGCCTGCATTCATAAATAAAAACTGGCGCCGCATTAATCCGGGAATATGCTCTGTAGTAAACATCAACAGCTTATGGCTTACTAAGCCGATAACTTTATTATAAGCTGCCAGTGAATAAATTTTCCCCCAATCAGGGTTTTGCATTAGCATACTTTTCAGCTCTGCCCTATCATCTTCGGTGAATTCGATCTTTGAGCAGTGAAGTATTATTTTTTCTTCCGGTGTATACATATATATTCCTCCTAAATGTAGCTTCTTATCATGGATGCGAGAACAGCACGTGTACGTCAAAGGTTTAATCTGTAATACAAAAACAGGAAAAGCGTCGCCTGAAAAATTAACTTTTATTTTTGATGTCTTAAGCCCGGGGGCGCGATTGTTTAGCATCGCAGTGAGCCCTGTTGTTGCAAAGCAAGGATCAAGTCATCGCTGCAAGTTGTGTTAATGGGCATATGTAATGACCTAAACACTACAGATAATGCGCGCCAAAACCTATTTTGCAAAATATGTCTATACTCTTCTTCGGTAGCGGCAAGTGAAACGATTGTAAGCGCGCTAACAATGTTATTAATTTCTCTGCATGAATACCCTGCATCCCTCATGTGCTGCCCTACCATCGACAAGTTGTAATAGTATCTCCGTCGTGAGTTTGCCCTCTTTTGCTGAATGCCATCAATTTCTAGATCTATTTTTTTAACATCTGTAAATTTAGCCATTTTAACTATTTCATCGCGCAGCTTCTCTTCCTCTTCTGCATCATCAATATTCAATGGAAATTCGGGATAATGATAATCTAACTGACTAAAATGTTTCAAGTAAGACGAAATTTGATTATGGTATTCCTTTGTTCTGCCAAGCAGGTATGGCTTTAGGATGCGTAGCTTTGCAAGGTAGATCGTAATCCTATATGGCTGAATATGGCTAAATGAAAATTCCCATGCGGTTAAATGATATTGCCCTTTAAATATGCTTTTCAACATATCATTATACCATGATACGGGCAGCATTCCATTGTATTCTGCCAAAGCAATTACGCGCACATGCCCATCTAGCGCCTCTTTTAATTGTTGATGGCTTAGCTCGCGATTCTCGACCCGCTTCACAAAGGCTGCCGTAATATTTTTGAATTTCATCAACTCATTCCAAGTGATTTCAGTTAGCCTTGCCTTGAACTCAGGGCATTCTCGGATTCCGTTTTTTAATGCACCGTTGATTTTCTTATGTGTTTCGATTTGTATAACCGTCTGCTGTTCATTCAATTTATCGCCGTATAAATAATCAAAACCAAAGAAAACATTTGGAACTTCGCGTAAGCCCTTTTGATACAATTCCGTGCATATAGCTTCCTTATAAATATCTTCAACTACGTAGCTTTCTCCAGCCTTGTGCCAATTATAGGAAACATCTCTAATCATAGGGTTGTCACTCATCCTTTGTAATAATTAAATGCTAAATCGAACATCTCTCTAAGTGCTTGATTGTATTTCTCATTTTCCGTTGTGAGCTGATCAACACCTGAAAAATCAACAAAGCAGCCATTCGGTAGCCCATCTATTTGCGAAATTAACTCATTTAACAAAAACTTTTTCTTATGAGGCTGCGCATAAACAGTGCAAACTGCCGCTGATAACCATGGTAAAATAGAGAAGCCGGCTTCATGTGGTGTGTAATCTGAATACGTGCTGCTTAGTGATAAATCGCCAGATTTTCCTGCTACCGAAACTTGACCCGTATTACCATTAACGGTATACGTGAAGCCTTCCGTCAAGTCTTTTTTGTGTATACCTCCCACACAAGGAATTTGCCATTCTCGTGCTATTATTGCACAATGGCTTAAAATAGACCCATCACCAATTATCAGTGCGTCCACTTTGTCCAAAACACCAAGGTATTCGTCTTCAATAAAATTCATGGCAGCTATTTCGCCGCTTTTTACTTGAGTATAAGATTCCTTTGTGACAAACCTTAGCTTGCCGATGCCAATTCCGGATGAGATCGAAACACCTTTAATATGTTCTCTGTTAAAATCTAATCCACTATATGCACTTACAGAATCATTCTGGTTGTTAGCAAATGCGGCCGTCAGGGGTCGAGCTTGAAGTATATATATCGCTCCATCATGATCTATCGCCCACTCTATATCCCAATTTCTGTCACCAAGAGCAGGTATAAGATTTTGATAAATGTATCTTGATAGCCGTTCTCGCTCCTCATCATTTAGTGCGGGCTCATTCCTCAAGTCTTTGTCGAAACAACTTTTAATTTCACAATTCAAGATAGAATTGCGCTCGTATGCGCCTAGTACAAATAGCAAAACAGAATCTTTTTTTCTCCATTTTTGATCTATATAGTGCATAACAATACTTGAATTGCTTTCATTCGGAATATGGCAAAATTCTTTTGATGCCAACCGAATTACAGGCTTTGCTGTTGGGTTGTCCCAAAAATAATTGTCACACGGCACTTTGCCCGAAACCACGCCTATACCATGCCCATAAGCAGCAGATACTGACAGGCGCCCATTTTCATAAAATGCCACGCCGGCACTTAGCGAATTTATTTGTGGCTGTATGCATACCGCCATCATTGATAATTCCGACCCGATGCGCTTAGAATACAAAACAGCATTCGGGCTGAAAGCACTTGCCCAAGTTTGTCTAATAGCACCAAGAAATTCACCAAGAGATTGGATGTTGACAGATGATGAATATATACCGCTATAACTCCTATTTGCGCCGTCTTCAAGCACAGCGGATGAACGCACACATAGCGGTTTCTTTATTAAATTGAATAATTCACCCAGCTCATCCATAAGCAGTTTTCCCCATTTTGCATAATAGATAACATTGAGTATATCTTCAATAGCTTGCTCGTCGTACTTAATCGCTAACTTGATTGTGTCTTCTGAGAGCCCGCTATCGAGCAGAAAACTACGAAACGTGTTTACAGATAATACATATCCATCTACGACAGAGGATAAACCTTTATTCAATAAGCTGCTTAACATAGATGCCTTTCCGCCGTAAATCTCAACGTTGCATGCTTTATGCAGAGATGAGTATTGTTTATCTCTCATTATTCCTCCTCGTATAGCGTCGGCCTGTTCGTACAGGCTTGTGATTTCAAATTTAAACATTTTGTTCCGACGTTATTGGTCGCAAATTCTTGGATGCAATATTGATAATTTCATCTATCTTTTCAAACAGTGCCTTGCCATCGCTGTTTTCTCGATACATTTTATACAGTTTAGATACTTCATTTAATTCAAAAAAGGAATACTGTTTCTTGTAGTAAGCGTCAATGCAGTAAACCTCAAATATCGGGAATTCTTCAAATAAATAAGTCCACGCAAGATGGTTTGCGCTTTTCATCTTTAATTTATCTCTGGGATGATCCTGATGATAATTGACCGCTGCGGAACCGTTGATTATTTTGACACCTTGAAAATGTAGTTTTAAGCTGATATACCAGTCATCAAATGAAAGATTGAATTTTTCCGGTATTGGCATGGCTGCTTCTAGTGCGCTTTTTGCGGCTGAAAAATTTGCGCCGTGAAATATTGCCCAAGGCACAGCACATGAATCAAGAGTTTCTCCATATCGCTCTAAAATTTCGGCAAATCTACTGTTTCTTTTATGTTCCACA
>Ga0131853_10010962_pt1 | contig 16571 bp, 10 predicted proteins | sample TergutLab28metaG_FD_92764 | JGI IMG/M metagenome (GOLD analysis project Ga0131853, IMG submission 92764) | Labiotermes labralis P1 segment gut microbial communities from Petit-Saut dam, French Guiana - Lab288 P1 (version 2) (version 2) | ecosystem: Host-associated > Arthropoda: Insects >...
AGGGGGGGGGGGGGGGGGTGGTTTGTCGAAACCCCGGGACGGGGGGGCTGGATTTTTCATTAATTTCCCCGCTCTCCCCACAAAAAACCCCCCCCCCCCCCCCCCCCCCCCCCCCCCCCAATCAGTGTCATACCTAAATACCGTCTGCATCGTGTTCGGAAAGAATTGAAAGCTCAGCAGGCCGTCTGTGTGTGTTCAAGATGCGGAGGATCGAAATCCGATCGACAAAGGCTGTTGCTCTTATGTCAAATGTGTGGACAGTAGCAGAAGATCTTGGTGTTACGCATTTTCTGTAGAAGAATTATGCAGGTCGAGTCGTGAGACCTCGATTTGTGTACCCGCATAATACGTACCATGAAGACTCACAGGGCGTTGAAATGAGTCTCCTTGCATACTTAATCTCGGCGCTGGAGTGCTCAGATGCCTTTAGTTAGCGCAGAAACACCCCGAAGTATGACTGTCTGGGGCAGTGATAGACTAGTTTTGTAGCAGTTCAGACGGAATAGACGGAATTGCTGTTGTTGGTACAAGCACGAATTTATCCTATAGATTATTTTTACGTTTTTCTCCTTCTTTACCCATTATTTGACGAGTTATTTATAAATTTGGTTATCCAGTACTTAATTTCTGTCTGTAATTATGTGTATTAACTACGTGACTCTTGGAGGGTAGCCGTTCTGAACTAGATAAGAATTGCCCTAACTGGCATATTACGCGACTGTTCGTTGGAGTTTGAATCAGGAGAGTGAACCATATGACTCCACTCCACACCGTAGCACTGTTAGTTCTTTTATATACATATTTTAATGTATGCCGTCTCGGCCGTGTCTCCGAAATGGTCATTCCTCTTCCAGTTTTCCGGCTAGAATTTTGTATTCATTTCTCATTACTGTGCGTTCTATAAGTCTTGACTTCTTGATTTTGTCATCCAGACAATGTTTGGCGAGAGATAATTGTCTCTAACTTCCCATTAACTCCTCCCTTTGGGTTTCAAGTATTTTCCTCTGCAACCTTTCTTCAAACACTCTCAGTAATTCGCATTCTTCCTTCGGGGTGGAAGGAAAGGTTTCACACACACACACACACACATGCACTACAGTAGGTGTTTTCATACTTCTATACTGTTTTAAACTTTACTGTTTTAGGTAGCGAGCGGGGTATGTTTTTCGCGTTGCAACGGCAGACTTGTAAGGAAGTACACGAAATGTTCATCGAGATTAACGAGGGTTACAAAAATAATAAAAAAAGCATATAGCAATTTTATGCTCAAAACTGGAATGCACCTCTTCTACCTGTTTAGTCCTTAACATGAAGAGGAAGGACAAGATCGATAACACCTTGCAAGCTCCTAGGAGCAGATGTACAGTAAAACTCAAGTGGTATATAAAAAGGAAGATAATAATATTAATAAAGTATGTTACTCTTCAGACTTTGCTACAGTTATGTGGAGAACACTACAGGTCAGTACAAAGGGCAGGGGTACGTGTAATTGATAAAGACTTTGCGTTTCTAGTGTCTTTCTTATCTCGGGTGAAATTTTTACGTAGTGAAATAAGGAACGAAGAAGTGGGGAAACACGCGCACGCATGCGCACTCGCACACGCACACCCACGACTCGCGCACACACACACATATGCACACGAGGTAGTAGTGTGATAGAACTGAGCAAAGTCTTTAGCCAACACCGCCAGATACCAAGAGAAAGCTGGTGAATGTGCTGCAATGTAGAAATCCACTGATTTTTTTCGAATAGGCAACGTGCTGCACTGTCCTGTCGGTTTTAACTCTCTCTGCTACTCTGCGTATGCAGGTGTGTTCGTTTACTGTCGACACCTATGAAAACACACAACAGAATAGACGGAAGGTCAGTACAACGATTTGATATCGGAGTTCGACCCCAGCAAGAAACGTCCTGATACGACGATAAAACACTCACAGGACGAATACCCAACCCCTCGTCCAGGGGAGTCCTAACTTGTGTGTGTGTGTTTGTTTGTTTGTTTGTTTGTTTGTTTGTGCAATTCGAGGCTGGATGGGCAGTCGGATTCAGATAAAAGGGTGTCTCCATAATAAGCTGGTGTGTAAAAAATGATCCCTTGCAGAGCCGGCTTTACTGTTTAATTTTCCTATGACTTGTATCGGACTCACCACACGAAAGGCGGGATAGAACTCTGCAACACTTCATGACCTCTACCTAGACCCTGCGCATTCTCTATTGAGTTTCATATTCACACTACATTCTGCGCTAAGGCAACCTGCACGATCGACAAAGACAGTTTTAAGTGTCAGTGTCACTGCTTATTTATTTACTTTACTGCTTCAGTTTCTGCATTGCTACCTTTCATTGTATCTCGCTTTATGGAGTAAAAGCGAACTATTTTCACCGTCCTATTTCTCGATGGTTCACAAAACAGAGGAAACGTTTTCAGAAGGAGAAGATATTTATTCACTGCGCTTATGTTGCATATATTTCCTTTTAAAGGGGCACGAAAACGTGAAGTATGAAGTTGAACTACTTTTATATTTTATGTTTCCATAAGGGATTTGCTTCTCTTCTTCTAGTATTGCCTCCAAGGATTTAGCATTGTGGAAGGTGTCGACCTAGAATTTGAGTTAATAAAATTTTTTAATACTCGCTCCATTGAGAATCAGCCCATTTCAGTACAAGACGATAGATGGCGCCGGAGACAATCGCAAGGCGTCTTAACTTGGACCAGCATATGTATCGATCTAACTAGTTGCTGAGCAGTTTTCGTGTCATAATTTTACGAGTTGATTCAGTTTAATGGAAACTGTGATTGAAAAGTAACATTAAGCCTACCACTTCAGTATTACGCTACTTTATTTTAGTTTGTCTATCCCTATTTATTCTTTAACCTTTTGACACCGGAATTATTTTTTTTTTAATTTTAGCACACCCTATATATAAAATGTGAATAATACAGGAATCAAATACGTTAGAATTATGAAACAAACTGCATTTTGAAGAGAAAAAAATGGAGAGTATATACCATGCTTAAAATATTCAGTACCTATATATGTTGAATGAATATATAAAATGCAACTTTGGAGGTTAGCGGTGCGGTACGTCAACTATAGTTGACGTTAGGCGTCTAAAGGTTAATTTTACTTCCCATAACCACGTTACTTTTATTCCGACCTATATTAGTTTTACTTTGTGAAATTGAACAGATATATTATGGAGTGATTAACCTGATTTATTATAACAGTAAAATATAATAACAACTTGAGTAGATTAATGAACCTATAACTACAACCACAAAAACAATATTTTGTATAATATTGCACATTGTATATGTTTAAGATACGTTGTACATATAATTTCTACAACACACATAATGTGAAACCGTAGACCTAACTATATTAACTTAGACATAACATATAATAGCAGGAACCCCATGTACCCACACCACCCAACCTCCATGACACATACGAGATCTCGTGCCCACCCCACCTCTTGTACTATACCACTGTATACAGCCCATAATAAGCCCCGTATAACTGCTTACTAAGTATTTCATGTACAACCTGAAGATGGCAATTTTCAAGTGCCGAAACATGTAGTTGTACCTTATGTAGTAAATACTCTATATACCTCTACCATCAAATAAAGTTGTGTTAGACAAGTACATACACTCCACTCTAGTTACTGTGACTGAAGCACTGAAAGCAGGATCTATCTCGAAGGATGTACGTCAGCTCATACGAATCCTGGAAACCTGGAAGTTAAGTACGACTCATTGCTCCTTAGCTCGCTTTGCTTCCACAATTAACTTTATGAAGAGAACAGTTGTTTTAGTTGAGTGTAGTGCAAGAAAAAACTCCCATTTGCCATCATTGTAAGTGCATTAAAAACTGCTGTGCCCTGCAGCTCGTCGCCATGCGAAGTAACAGTGTTTTTTTTTTCCTGCCCGCTCTTTCAGGGCTCACTCGAATTGAAAAAGAGGTTGGAAGAAGTTCGTCTGCTGGAGTCGCGCAAGTCGGCGCGCCTCATGGACCAGGACACAGATTTCGCGAGGTTGGCGGACATGGCCGGTGACCGCAAGAGACCCTCATCCCACTCCATTGATGTACCCACAGTGCAGGGGTGAGTACGTAATAGGAAAAGTGTTGAGATTTAAAATGTAGTAAAATTCAGATTAATTTTACTTTATGATCCATGCCCTCTCACCGTGCCCGTGGCAGTTTCTTCTTGTTTAAATTATTCGCTCTGATTATTTCGTTGGCGTGCCTAATAATACAGCTTTATTTATACTTGTGAAAGTTAAAAAGCAAAGGCGGTTTCAGTTTATCTCGGAAGTGATGTTGGCAGCGTTAAAAGTGGACGGTATAAGTAGTGGAAATTCGTATATGCCCACTGTCTTTTGATGAAGGGACACATGAGGCTTTAACACCACGAGATAACTTTGTCACGGCTTGTGACAAAACCAAGGAAACGACTTGGTAATTAGTTGAAATTGCTTACCGTATTCATTATGATCTTTGACCAAAATGAAGTTGTAAAAGAAAAAGGTAAAGCAATCCCTATAGAGGCCTGGACAGGCCCAAGGTTTCCAGCAGGTTGAGGCTGCCAAATTTCAGGACAATCGGAACATGAAGTTTGTAAGGTTGTCAGCCCTACGCACCGCCCACCTTTACAAACCAGGAAATATTCCTAGTTCTCATTTCTGTTAGAGGCTGGGTTGACAACAGGGCCATAGTGCGGCCGGAAGGATTATGTCACTGCAAATTTCCAATAGCACCATCAGGAATCGAACCCGTTACCTTCCGGCTTGTAGTGCAGTGCTTTAACCAACTGCGCCAAGTGTGCCCCCGACTGTAAATTGTAAGAGTGCTTAAGTAATGGAATTTCTTATGTAATATTAGAATGTTATGACTTGGATAGGCGCTTATATAACCGACTTCTACTGACAAGTATTCTGTTATTTAACGTTGTGACGCTGCATACTGATTCATGCGTAACGTTGGTATGAAACGTATTGCACTGCTTTATTTTTGCATGCCCTCTATTTTACGTTTTTTTAAATGTTATTTAAATATGTTTCGCTATGTACAATAGCAATCTGTAGACTTTTGCTTCTAATTAGAATGCATCTCTTCGTTTTTGTTGCTAATCTAGAGCCATGCTAGATTTTAATGTACCGTACTGTACTTTATTGAGATAGGCGGTAGTAACCTAATAAGAAGAAAACACAACACAAATTCATCTCAAAATATGTCAGCCACACTGAGAACAACTGGAATCACGATGTCGTAGTTGCTATACGGACTAGCTTACAGGCTGGACAGCCGAGGAACTGTGGTTCGATTCCTGGCAGGTGTACGAGTTTTTTCATCGAAACGTCCGGATCGGTTCTGGGAGCCTACCAGACTTCTAGTCAAGGGGCATTGGAGGCGCTTAACCCGGGCGTAAACGACCGGAACAAGAAGCTAACCATTCACCTGTATCTTGCACCGAGATTAAGAATGAGTGTTGCTATTCTTCCAGACCCCCTTACGTCTTCATGCCACGTACTGGAAACAAGTCAAATTTTACCGTTAATAAGAATTTTTACACATAGTAAAATATGATATGACCCCAGTGGCCGCGCGGTTTAAGGCGTGAGTCTGCGGCCGCTCGCTTACTGGGATTGTGGGTTCGAATCCCGCCGGGGCATGTATGTCTCTTGTGAGTGTTGTGTGTTGTTGGGTGGGAGTCTGTGCGTCGGGCTGATCACTCGTCCAGAGGAGTCCTATCGAGTATGGTGTGTCTAAGCGTGATCGTATATCCTCGATAATGAGGAGGCCTTGGCCCACTGGGGCTGTTGCGTCATGGTAAAAAAAATATGGCTTACAAAACTAGACTAAATCTAGCAGGCACTCCTTTTTAAACACAAAAATAGAACGCTTGTAGTACTCTGTAGTAGACTGCACAGTGTTTGTGATAGTAGAAGAACTGTTGTGCAAAGTGCTCGTGAAAGGAGACTTTGATTTATTCAAGTTTCAGAATCACGACTTGTACTATGTTGTGACGTCAAGGCGTACCAGTTTTAAAATGTTGGCGGACAAATGTTGCGTTGCGGAACGTTAATTAGTCGTAACGAACGTAACGCAGGGACTGTGCACTGCCACAGAGACTGCGCGTTCTCACATTGTGAGACGAAAGACGAGGATAGCCGAGTTTCGATGTAAGGAAGTGTTGCAGCTCCAGTCTGTTAATTTACGGTAACATTTCACTGAATTCGTTCTGGGTTGAGAAAAGTGTCAAATAAAGCCTGTGGAGAAAAAAGCTGACTGTTGTGTCAAACATTTTTTGTTCCAAAAATCGTGCTTTTTACAATTAATTACAATAAACACCCCAGTGCGAGAGAGACCAAAGAAACGACTATCTACTTATTACTTTTGAGGATGAAATTAAAAAATCGGAATTTATATAAACGCGAGACCGTCACTGATTTGCATTATGCCAGTAATCATACTGAAGATGTTCGCAAAGGAAACTGTCGAAACAGAAACAAATGACATACAGCAACTTTCTGGAAATAAAAGAATTTATGCGCTACAATTGTGTCGTTTTCGTCGTAAAAATGCGGTATTAAAATACTTGAACATTGGGCTACTGTAAAGTGCAACGCAGGTGGATTTAAGGGTTAGGAACATGTGCATAAAATCATAAAGAGACTTCTCGATCAACGACCATAATAGTTATATATTGTTCTTTTTATCTTACTTCGAAGCAGCAGTGGGGACGTTGATACCTCTGTGTCCTTATTATCATGGGAAACCGCACGTAAATATCACGTGTCCTCGTTTTAACGCGTTTTGTTAGGTGTTCAGAGCTGTACTGAAGGCAGACGAATAGCTGGGGAAAAGTGTAGAATTCAGAAGGCCTTGAGTAAGAGGCAAGAACGCGGTTGTGACCAAGAAAATATGTTTAGCTCCTTTTACGATTTAGTGTTTATGAAATTTACCAAACAATGTGGTAATGACAGGGCCTATCTTATTTACTATGGGCTAGTTCTAAAACGTTGTCAGATGGACGGTAATATGTAGTTTGTTATCCATTAACACATTATCCCTCCGTGTCCCTCATTTCCTCCCGTCCTTTATGCCTGGTGGTTTTGAGAGGTCATAGAGAGATGATACTGGAAACTGCCTCGTTATGTGACGGGTTAATGCAATATTCAAGGCGCTAATCCGCGTCATCTCTAGGTGTTATTGACACGTGTCCCTCTTCAGTTGGGCTGTTAATACGTATTATGGTCCTAGAGGGATACTTTAACATCACAGTTTCGCCGACTTTTCACGGCATGAATTTTAACCTTTAGACGCCTAACGTCAACTATATTTGACGTACCGCACCGCTAACCTCTAAAGTTGCATTTTATATATTTATTCAACAAATATAGGTACCGAATATTTTAAACATGGTGTATACATTCTCCGTTTTTTCTCTTCAAAATGCAGTTTGTTTCATAATTCTAACATATTTGGTTCCTGTATTATTCACATTTTATATACAGGGTGTGCTAAAATTAAAAAAAATTAATTCCGGCGCCAAAAGGTTAAAAGTGCGACACTGGATTGCCGACCGAAGCGTAGATATATTACCTGGTCAGTGTTTCATACCTTCCTACAGTTTCACTGAATATTCACGCCCTGACTTCGAATGGTTCTTAAGAGTCAGCATGTTGGATGTTATATTCAAAGTACGAAGCTTCAGTGCCGACTGAAGAGTACGTTCGCCAAGAGTGCTTCATAACTTGATACAATTTCACGCCGCGAACTTGATAGTTTATTGAGGGAGGGCTTTATGGATATTATCACCAAAGTACGACGCTGCATTGTCGGCCGAATGATAGTTGCCTGTTGACCGCTGCATAACGACCGCTGCTATCTGGTGTCATTGCCGTAAGGAACTGAGCTTTCTGCGTGGTTTCGACCGAAACCAAGTGCAATGCTCTGACTCAGAACCAAAGCCATGTCATAAACATGGAAACGAAGTGCTCACAAAACCAGTCACACACGCACTCACTCACTCACTCCCTCATTCACAAGGTATTATGTAAGGTAGAAAATGCATAAGGCGATTCGTGGCCACCTTTGTTTTCTGTCGAGGGCACAGTATGTAATTGAATGCATAATCAGTCTAGTTAGGACATAAAGGACGTTACGGTGATGATGCGCCACAGCTGTACAAAGTTTAGAACAGGTGTAATGTAGCATCGTTTCTTCATTACAACCTGAATTTAATAAGTAAAAATAATTCAGCGTTGATATCTCACAGTACACTAACTTGTGTGGGTCTATGTTCATTGTGAGAGAAAAGCGCCCTCGACACGCAGATGCAATTTACAAGACTTAACACCATGCGACAGCTCGGAGGTAAACAGTTTAAAATACTTGTGATGTCACATCCTTTCGTTTTTCGACGCGTTTGCAAAACAATTGCGAAAAACGAATTAGCTTCGTCGCGCCTCTCCGTGTCCATATATGTATGTGGGTGTGTGTGTGTGTGTATACGGTATGTATGTATGTATGTGTGTGTGTGTGTGTATACGGTATGTATGTATGTATGTGTGTGTGTGTGTATACGGTATGTATGTATGTGTGTGTGTGTGTGTGTATACGGTATGTATGTATGTGTGTGTGTATGTGTATACGGTATGTATGTATGTGTGTGTGTGTATGTGTGTGTGTATACGGTATGTATGTATGTATGTATGTGTGTGTGTATACGGTATGTATGTATGTATGTGTGTGTGTGTGTGTATGCGGTATGTATGTATGTATGTATGTGTGTGTGTGTGTGTATACGGTATGTATGTATGTATGTGTGTGTGTGTATACGGTATGTATGTTTGTATGTGTGTGTGTGTATACGGTATGTGTGTATGTATGTATGTACGTGTGTGTGTGTGTGTATGTATGTGTGTGTATGTATGTATGTATGTGTTATGTATGTATGCGTGTATGTATGTGTGTGTGTGTGTGTACGTATATATATATATATGAATGCATGTATGTATGTATGTGTATGTATATGTATGTGTGTATGTATGTATGTGTATGTATGTATGTGTGTATGTATGTGTGTGTTTGTATGTATGTGTGTATGTATGTATTTGTGTATGTGTGCAGTATTTATGTACGTGTGTGTGTATGTACTGTATGTATGTTAATCTGGATGGAACAAGGCGGCACCAGCCGGAGGATGTTCGTGAAATTTTATACTAGCCCCTCTTACTGAAATATGTCGACCAGGCACAAGATTTACTAAAATCCGACGAAATAACAGGCAGTTTACATGAAGACCTACGTCAGTTCGTGATATATCGCTGAATTCTTCCTGGGTTGGGAAAAGAGAAAGAACACTCTTGCTCTAACAATTTATACAGAAAATTGTGCCGTTTACGAAAAAATCGCAATAAATCCTACAGAGCGAGAGAGAACAAAGAAATAGTTAGTTACACATAATATGGCGCAACATATTTGCGATTGTCATGCCGGGTAAGTAAGACAAATTTCAAAATGCCATCATAAAGTCTGATATTTATCGCTGTATATGTGATTAATTCCATCTGATCTGGAAAAGCACGTTTGGCGGTCATATTTAACGGAGATTTAGAGATTACCGAACGACTTGCATGTCACTACCGTTTTTTTTAATCGCACGGTGCATATGTAGTATACCATGGTCGAGTGAACTGTCTACTGCTTCAGTGAATTCTTTCCTCGTGCAGTTTGTATGATGCGTAATTAAAGAAAACAGAGAGCTGCAACCATAATATTTAATATTTATTGCTTAGACCAAAGATTATGAAATTTGGTGCGAAGGTAATGAATATATTTACGCACTGTGCACAAATTATTTTTAAGTCAGCAGTTACAAAATATTTCGACATCAGTGCATTAAATGGTATGCCTGACAACTCTCATGTGTGTAAATATCCGAACATGCCTCCGTGTTACACTGTATGACACTACGTGTCCTTTCAAGGTAGAATTTTATTTTATAAATAGGGTTAGGTTGCGGTTCGGTTAGGGTGGTATTCGGGCTGCCGGCAGCCCGGATACCACCATAGCCGAACCGCACCCTAACTCCAACACACAGCAATCCAAGAACAATACAGCCGATGTGGTAGTTCAACAAAATAGTCGCAAACTCCTGAAGATGGACATATTAATGCCCGAAACATGTTGAATATCTAAGAAGTAAAGTAAATGTAACAAGTGACATCTAGTTGGTTTTTTATTCTTCAACTATCACAATGATGCACGGTCCAATAAACATCAGTGTATTAAGGAGTTTTTTGTAGATGGACTTAGGCCTACCGTCAGGCGTTTCTTCCCCACTCTGTATATGTTTCACAAATTACTGAAAATACGATATCTGTTGAAAGTATGCAGTACAAGTTACGTACCGTACGAAATGTTTATTTTTGTGCAGCTGTATTGTATGCATTTTGGGACTATGAAATCTCGATTTTTCTGAATGATACCGGATTAAATACAATTGTTTGTGTTTCTTGACAATTGTTAACTCACATGCAACACCACTCAGTGTTTGGACTTTGTCTCTAATACAGACCCTGTCTCCGAAACGTCGTGTTTAATTTTGGTGTTCTTGTAACACTGGACGATGGACAGGGTCCACAGACTTAATCGTACTGAAAGGTTCCCTATAATTTTTTAAATACTCCGGTATCCCAATAACACGTCTGTCCTTTTGAGAAATTCATCGTAAAAACAATAAATGAAGCGTCAGTGTCTTTCACATTGCTGGCGTCAAGAACCCGGTTTCTCATCATGAAGATGCACGTTCGTTTTCTGTGAAATATATTGAGATTTCCTGGAAAAACTCTTGATTATCTCTGGGAATTGCAGCCTGGTGAGTTATGAGGTAGTGCCGAATCGCCAGTGCAGTGTCGCAGTCTAGGTCGTCAGTTCAGATATTTTTGTTCGGAACCAGCTGTTGGCCACGTTTGGAGTGAAGAGTTTAATTTGCAGCGAATGGTAATACTTGTGCCAACACTTGAGTAGCTGATGGAATCGTCGGGAAGATTTGCTTTTGTGTGTGCTTCAATGGCAAAATCGTCTTGCCGAGTTCCGTAAGTGTCGATTGTTTGTGTTACGCAACACAATTGTAAAGGTATGACAATTACGTCTTAGGCTAACAGAATTAACCTTTTGGCGCCGGAATTATTTTTTTTAATTTTAGCACACCTTGTATATGAAATGTGAATAATACAGGAACCAAATACGTTAGAATTATGAAACAAACTGCATTTTGAAGAGAAAAAAACCGAGAGTATATACCATGTTTAAAATATTCGGTACCTATATTTGTTGAATAAATATATAAAATGCAACTTTGGAGGTTAGCGGTGCGGTTCGTCAACTATAGTTGACGTTAGGCGTCTAAACGTTAAGGAAAGCGGAATACATATGTGATGTGTTTATACATATGTCGTGTCGAATGGTCAGTTTATTAGAATGTACATACGAATCACACAATACAAAAACCTCAGAAAAATATTTTGAGTCTTAGATTTCTAAATCAACGCCGGAATTTTATGGAAGCACTGACGCAGACGGTGAGTATATTTTCATTGTAGACTCAGAGGAATACGGTCTCTTCCGTGGTCACTGTGTATGTGTAACCCTTGACTGGTCCCATGTGACAGACGATTCATTCAAATTACCCCCAAAACAGGAACTCTGGTACAGTTAGTCTTGATACCTGACCGCCCAACTGACGTATCCAAATAGGCCTATAGAAGTGCTGTGATATGTAAAAAGTCGCAGATCCGCGTGATCAGTATTGACAGTTGTCTCGTCCTGCCGTAATAAACTTTTAATTATCAAATTCCATGTACCTCATTTATACAACAAGAGAATCGCTTATAATTGCTTGTTACCATTCAGTCGCCACGGTAACAATTGTGGCATTAGCAGCGTTAACAAACACGCTCCATTGACTCTAACTTAAGAAATGTTTCAACATTGTGTGTCATGTTCAGTGTGTAGAGGTCATTTGTTGCTCTAGCCGCAGAGGATTTTATGTTGTGTCTGTTGACACAGCATAAAGCTTTCACCTTTCTACGACACCCGGAAATGTATGTTACAAAATTCTGTTTTTCTTCGTTGGTCAGCTTCACCGAGTCCCAAAATCGCATAAGCTTTTTGGGAATACTATGGCAATCTGCCTTCGGCATAGTTCGAACTGGTTTTGTCTTCGCGTCCACTTCTGTGGCAATTTTTTCGTAGCACAACGATGACTACTTTGAACAGTCTGACATGCAAATGCGGTCTTGTTAGGCATGCGAAAGGTTCCGGTCGTCCTAATGGACGCATGGTTTGTACCGTAACTTGTTTACAGAACGTGTGGAATGTGCAAATACTGTGTTGCAGTAGTGATGTTGGTTGGAATTGTAAAAATGTATTTCGGTCTTTTTGAGCCAGACTTCCAAGACAACTCCAGGAACATTTCCTGTCCCAGTGTTTGTTCACTCCTTCATGTTAGTATACCTTGCATTTGTTATTTAAATGTTAAACAATAAGAGAATTGACACTGTCCACTTTTCTAGAATTTCATGTATATTGATTATATGTCGCATATGTGCTGCCCATCTTATGTGTTGTGGACAGAATACTTATTTTATCTGCCAACTGTCGTTTGCCACTTCCCACCGCTACTCTGCCTCGCATGTAGGGGGTGGGCTACGTTAGTACGATAACTGAGCCGACAGGATATGAAAACCGCTAGATGTCAGATAAAATGATGACCCTAGGGGTATGGTTGTATCTGATAGCTGTCGCTGGTCATCGTCGGCTTGCTTATGTGATCAAACTTCGACGTAGGATAAACAAGAGGTTTATTAAATATGATGCTTGTCTGAGAGCCGAAGGAAAATAATCCAACCTTATTTCAATGTGCTGATCAAAAGTCTAATACTAACTGAAGCACGTCGAACTCATAGGCGTGGATCCGGACTCACGACAAATTGTCGCAGAAGCGATCGTTGTGCTGCAAGTTGTCACGTTAAAATAATATCTCAGTGCGTTTTTGCAGCCTTACGGTTTATAAGTTTCTGTTGTTAGTTTCTAATAATCCTTTTTATAGTGCCTAGAATGAAGTGCGTAAAACGAGGCACAATGGAGAGGCGTTGCCTCGCCTCTTTGGTGGGCGAGTTCCAAAAATAATGGGCGGAGTTTAATGTAATTTGGTTTTGCGGTTCCATGCCAAACTTTTACCGATCCCAGTGGCTGTGCGGTCTAAGGCGTGTGTCTGCGGCCGCTCGCTTGCTGGAATTGCGGTTTCGAATCCCGCCGGGAACATGGATGTATGTATGTTATGAGGGTTGTGTGTTGTCAGCTAGAGGTCTCTGGTCGGGCTCATCACTCGTCCAGAGGTGTCCCACCGAGTGTGTTGTGTCTGAATGTGATCGTGAAGCCTCGACAGTGAGTAGGCCCTGACCCACGCGGGCTATCGCTCCTGGGCGGGGAGGGTGAGGGGGGAATTTGATTTTGTTTGTGGTTCTAATTTCACGTATATTTTCACGAAATATCATTCATATTTTATCAATTTTCTCAAAGGCACGCACTGAACAAAAGTTTTATTATCAGTGTATTTATTAAGCTCTACAAATTACATTTTAAATAATTTTAAATGTGGGCTGTTTGATTAATTCACAGAAATATATCTGACTGCCTACACCGTGCTATTTTATTGTGATTTGTATCCGGAATGATTGATATCAAGGTCAGTGAGGTATATAAAGGCGGTAAGGTCACATTTTAAATGAGATTTTACTCCAGATGGAGAAAGGAAGGAAAGTATGAAAAGAATGGAGAGACTGGATAATACTTTTTGCCACGTCTGGCTACACTAAGCACGTAAAGGAACGTCAAATGACGAACTTGATGCAGTGAAAAAGTACGTGCAGAAATAAAGCTGGTGTTATACCTGTTCTTAATGCCTGCCGCATGGCATCCGGGAATATGTTTCGAATATTATAAGATGTTAGTTAAAATCCCGAATATGTAAAATGACTCATGCGCAATTAGTAGATTCTTCCTCGCTACATCTGCACGTAAACTGTTTCATTCGCTTTTGTCGGTAGGAAGAACTGTTCCTTCAGTGTATTGACTATGCTGTTGTACAGACGGGGTTCGATTTACAGCTCGGCTGGACGTTATTATTATTATTATTATTATTACCTTTATAAGGGTACTTACAATTATATACCTGAAACATACCATGTTTGCAGGGTATATAGTGTTGCAGTTATTCTATGGTTGCACTATATGGTACTTGTAATGTTATTTCCCATGATGTACGTTTGGTGCTTATTCTTCTCCTTCTTCTTCTTCTTATTATTATTATTGGCAAGGGCCATCACGTCGGTTCTGGCGTTCACCCACGCTGCTGTCCAGAGGGTACCGAGGGTTCTTTCCCCATGTGTAAAGCTGCCAGGACATGGCACTGACCACTCACTTCCTTGTTGGGGCCGAGATTAAGAACCCGTGGAGCTGTATGTGCATTCCTCATTCCTCTTCATGGTGTAGTAGTTGCGCACAGGAAAACTTTACCTTTACTTTAATACAAGTGCTAACTTAGCGACGACATAATGGAGACTATTTGTCTTGGAATCTTTTTACGAGAGATGCCGTTTTCTCTGTGAGATCTTCTCATTTAGTGTGAAGGTTGATATGACGCAGCTGACGTCATTTCCGTGTTTTCAGTTTCTCAGTAATTAGCTGAATGTTCGGTCACATGACGCTGCGTGAAATATTTATACAAATAAGTGTCGGAAAATTGTGGCGATTAATGGTAATCGTGTACCTATTAAAACATACATAAAATAGGGAATAAACAGATTACCACGAAATACGGCTTTATAAAATAATTCACTCAACTACATGTTTCTACCGCATGGGGTAAAGTAACTAATCACGTAACCAATAAACCATCTCCATGGAACAGAATCCTCCTTGAGAGCCTAATAGTTCCTCGATTATTCAAGAAATTCTCGGCGTTCCACATGGGCTGCGTACTGCAAAAAAGAAGTGGGGATAGCGGGCGCAGCATCAGTGTGTTTTGTATTTTATAAGAATGTAGCATGACTCAATTAATTAATTATTCATTCATGTCAACGGTAAATAAAAAAATTACGTAGCTGCTTTTACTAGACCTTCCTTTTTAGAATGTAAAATACTCCTGGTACACTCACATTCATGCCGTAGGATTTATTTTAACGGAGAGGGATTAAGAGAGAGATATTGCGTTGAACCAAAATTCTGAGACGTGAAAAACAGATGAAACTAACTGGAGTGTAGCAGGAGATATCAAAACATTGCTGTAACGAGTGTGTATCGCATTAAAACTGCATGCTAGCCAAAGTTATAAATTTATTCAGCAATGTTTTGTTTTTTAAATAAAACATTTCGTATGTTTTCGAAGGTTCGTGTTACACATTCTTAGCATTTCAACCTGCCTCCTGATATTTATTATTTTATTCATTCGAATTTTCACCATTATTCTTAGATACAAAATGTTACTTTAAGAAAGCTTTGTTTGAACTCTTACGTTAGCTACCTTTGTACAGTATGCGTATTGAAGCATATAAAATAGTGAAGTGTTTATACTTTTATTTTGCTCTTTAATTATCATAAAAATTATGAACTTTTTTCATGCAGGATTTGTATGACTGATTCTGAAATGTGCAAACTTCTTGTAGAATGCAGATATAGTACTTTCTTTTCAGACCGCGATATTATTTAAGAAAGTTGGTTTCTTCCTATATGAAAACGTTATGTTTACAGTATGCTACTCATTCCTAATGGTGCAGACCGGACCGATTCACCGAGTGTAATCCGTTTTGCGGTAGAGGAACATCCACACCAACAGTCCGAACTCCCTATGCCGTAAGTACACAAGGCTTCACCACTGCCTATAGTACCAATACAGTTGTAGCTACAGTGAAATCAGGTACCCTTCAGGGGTAATGTTTCGTCGGTCCTCTTGCTGTCTCTCTTTGTTTAAGCTTTCTGGGCATTTGTGACCTTCCTTCTTTAAACAGTGACATTGAGCCAGGATTGCTCACCCTGTAAAATGACTGGCGACTGACTGGATGAGCGAGTTTTAATTCCTAGCAGGGACAGGGGCTTCCCATCATACTATTAAACCCAGATGGCTCTGGAGCCCAGTCAGGGTATTCAAGGATAGAATACTCGAAACATAAAGCTGAAAAGTGACTTTCACCAAGCGCCGAGGTTGCCAATGCAAACGACTTGGACTTAACTTCCCTTCCCTCACATTGGTGCTTAACCTTTTGGTGCCGGAATTTTTTTTTTTTTAATTTTAGCACATCTTGTATATAAAATGTGAATGATACAGGAACCAAATACGTTAGAATTATGAAACAAACTGCATTTTGAAGAGCAAGAAACGGAGAGTATATACCATGTTTAAAATATTCAGTACCTATATTTGTTGAATAAATATATAAAATGCAACTTTAGAGGTTAGCGGTGCGGTACGACCACTATAGTTGACATTAGGCGTC
>Ga0131853_10010963_pt1 | contig 16569 bp, 11 predicted proteins | sample TergutLab28metaG_FD_92764 | JGI IMG/M metagenome (GOLD analysis project Ga0131853, IMG submission 92764) | Labiotermes labralis P1 segment gut microbial communities from Petit-Saut dam, French Guiana - Lab288 P1 (version 2) (version 2) | ecosystem: Host-associated > Arthropoda: Insects >...
CCGACTTAAATCTAGTAGTAACCAATTTCATGTTTTGTTTACATGTAAAATAACCACTGCCACCGGGTAACAACCCAATTGCAGTATATATATATATATATATATATGTATGTATAAAATTCGCAAGAATCACAGCAGATGCAGTTGAACACAAAATTGTTGTGTTCGACTGCGTCTGCTGGGATTCTTATTACCTAAATCAGAACGGGCATGAACCGTCTTAAGAAAGATTAAAATTGTTTTTTTCCTTTACGGTCCAGAGTGAAATAAGCACGTTTAAATGTTACTGTAGTTCCCGTAATGAATTTCATCGGAATTTTTCAGTGGTTCTTGAGATTAAATATGCAGATTCACACAGTCGCTCCGTTGTGTTTACTTCATACGCTTTGTGCAGTGAGCGAAGTGTACGGTCTGCAGCATGGATTCAGCAATACGAACACATCGGTTTTTGGGTTGCGGAGTTTGTGGAAGTGGAAGATAAGAACGCATTAAGATTGGGGGGGGGGGGCCGAGAAGTGAAGTCGGATATCCAAGACATAGTGGTCCGGATTCAGACGAAAGTGATAAAACTAAGGAAAGAAAAACGGACAACAGGAAGAGTAAAGAGAATAATGGAGGGAAAGGAGAAAGAAAATAATACTATAAAGCCTATTCAGGATAATGGGATTGTTGGGAAGTAAAGTGGAAAAACTAGTTGGAAGTTGCATGAGTAGCGAGAGGGTATAACCAGAAAGGGGGAGCGCAAGACATAGACAGATTGCAGCAGTCAGCGCTTTTTAAGCAGTGATGAAATCCTTCATGTAATGAGTAATTTATTGAGTTATTTGCATCTTGCATATCCGTGGGCGCGCTTCTGACCCTGCAGGTGGTACGGATGGTGTAAGTGACGTGTGCGTTTGATGAATACATTGTACTTTGTTAAGAGGTAGAGGTAAAGTGTATGGCACTCTTGAAGGCATGTGGAGGAATGGAGGTCTATCTCCACGTCTTCTTGGTCTTGACACCAGATGGAGGCGAGTGGTCATGTTCACGCCAGGTCACTTACACCACTTTAGTTGGAGATAAGTGGTGTGCCGCGTAGCCGGTCGAGACGCTTAGGAGAACGTGCCGGGAATCGAACCACGATTCCTCAGCTGTTCAGCCCGCCCATACCGACTGCGCTATTTCCGGCAGACCTTCTGACTTTTAGGAGGCAAAATAGCGAGTTGGCGTTGCAGTATAGGTGTATAGGTGTGTTCGGGAGGTACTTGACCCGAATGTCGACTGGCTCAGTGACTTGAGGCTTTCTTGGTTCACTTAGAGCCAGGTTATTGTCTTGAAATAGGCTACCACTGCCACCCTGAGGTAAACAGGGTCTCGTCACGCAACATTCGTGACAATCTCATTCAGTGCTGTGTAGCCTTGGAGGTCGAAAAGGCATTAATCAGTTGCTAATCCTTCGGGAGTGTACAGTTAAGGAACTCGTTTCAGCGGGCGGTTCTCGACAGTCTTCGGGTGTCACCGCTGTATCGCATCGGCTTGTTTACAGTTATGCGATGACGTTTTGTTTACTACAGAGCTTATTTAGCGTCAAATTGAAAGCAAGGATGATTATGTGAAGGTTTAGAAAGAACGCGATGCTGGCCTGCCTTGAGGCACTGCACGAGTTGTTTTACCTTCAATTAGGCCATGCCCCCCCCCCCACCAATTTGTTCGTCACTCCCAGGCTGTTTTTTTTCCAACGTGCTGAGCGGTACAGTTGTAAAATAGTCAAATAGTCATTAAACCGAAGTAAAACACTAAGCAAATGAATTTGTGATTTTATTACTTGTGGACTGATAATTTAAGCTGTGTAAAGCGTGCCACCAGGCTTACTCAGTTCGCTTTTCTAAGAGCTGAGTAATAATGAAGTAGAGGCCAGTCGAAATGTGATGGCACACGCGCAGAAACCAGATTTCGTCTTTCGGCGAAACGGACGAGTCCGTTTAAAACAGCGGGGGGCGACAGTTTAGTTGACTACTGGCAGCCGAGGTGTGCGCATCAGCGGTAGTAATGCTGGGTACACCATGTTCCGAGGTAGTGTGAAGGGTACAGGCTACCCACTCCATTCGCCAGTTTGCCCTTCACTTCCCCTCCCGTGCGTCACCGTGTGCCATCACATCTCAGCTGGAATTTGCGACATGCAGTTAAATGCGAAGGCCGATTCTGTTCTCAAGCGAATCTTTCTGCCTGAGATTTGGTGCAATAAATAAGGAATGTGAACGCTTTTACAGTATTACATTTATCATGTTTCCCATATCTTATTAGGAAAGTATGCTTATTATATCGTATTCCTGTTCATGTCCCCGTAATAACTTCCGAACCAGTTGACAGATTTGATTGTTGTAATAAATTTAGATATTAACTGTATTTGCTTTTATGTTTTCCTTACCATGAATGAACAGCCTGTTCCCACACCACCTTCTTGATGGCTGTTTTCGGGTTTTCTTTTGTGTGTATACCTGCTTTTATTTTTTATTCTTTTATAGGCCCGGTGCAGAGGAAGCAGGTTTAGATACCATAACTCAGTGTCGCGTTTCGCCTTATTTCTGTGTGATACTGCCTTAAACTACAGTACTCTAAGTTACGCATGGCACCCAAACCATGTAGGCCTATTGTCGGAACTTATAATTAACTTCCACTAACTTAATTTAATACTGCTATACAGTGGAGTAAATGTTAAAAATTTTATGTTATACGAAATCGCTTAGGTAACAATTACAGTAGCATTGCTAATTTACGAGGGTGTGCTGGTAAGTCCTTAGCCCGACCAGGAAGGAAACAAGCTTTCAGCGACCAAACTCGGGATTTATTCAACATACTCCCCACGAAGCTTAGTACACTTCTTAGCCCGTTGCTCTTTCTTTTGCAAGTCACTCAAAAAAGAAAATTGAGAAGGTTGTCCGTTCAACCAGGTCTCCGCAGCAGCAATGACCTCCGCGTCGGACGAAAAATGGCGACTCTTCAATTGTTTTTTCAGTCCAGGGAACAGGTTTTAGTCCGACGGGGCCAGATCCGGAGAATGGGGTGGGTGATCAAGACGTTGGAAGCCCAGGTAGGCCAGTTTCTTCTGGGTTGCAAATGCCCGGTTGGGGCATTGTCGTGCAAGAACAAAACCCCGTTGGTGACATTCCCCGTGGCGTTTTTCCTTCAAAATGTCCTTTAGTTGCACCAGTAGAGATGAGTAAAACTCCGCATTGATAGTTTGGCCCTTTAGAAGATAATCAATGAGGAGGATGCCGTCTTGATCCCCAAAAATCGAGGCGAGAACTTTTCCAGCGGATTTTTGCACTTGCAGTTTTTTGGGGGGGCCGGGTGAGCCGCTGTGCCGCCACTCCATTGATTGTTGCTTTGTCTCCGGGTCATAGTGATATAACCAGGATTCGTCCATGGTCACCAATCGTGACAGGAAATCATTTGGATCGCGCCGAAAAAATTCCAAAAGTTGCTCAGACGACTGGCACCGTTGACTTTTTGATCCGCGTTCAGGCATTTCGGGACCCACTTCGCGGAGAGCCTCCGCATGTCCAAATATTTATGAATGATGGACCCAACCCGCTCACGTGAGATACCCGGTTGCTCAGCTGTTGATTTAGCCGAAATCCGGCTGTCTTCCAAGATTAGCTCGTAAATTTGATCAATAATCTCAGGGATGGTCGCGGTTTTGGATCGTCCAGGACGAAGCGCATCATAGGTGGAAAATCACGTTTAAACTGTGCCACCCAATTTTTTTGACGGTGGCATACGACGGTGCTTGTTCCCCCAATGTTTCTCTCAGAATGGTGTGAACTTCCTTCGGCGCCTTGCCTTGCAGGAAAAAAAAAAGACATCTCGCGTCTTCATGTTGTTGAAATCGCGCGCGTCGCCTGACATGCTTCCTTTCACCCTCTGTAACAAGAAAAGACTTGCAATTCGGCACATGAACAGACCGCTCTTTCCAACGACACTATCGATTCCGTCCTACGACATCGGGAAGTGGGTCGGGCTAAGGACTTATCAGCACCGCCTCCTATATTTTACCTTACTAAGAAAAGTAATCAGCCTTCAGGTGGCTCATAACTAGCACCGAAACATGTCATTGAACGAAACAGTATAAGAAATACACCTTAATAAAATCTTTGAGTTGTGTTTGACTACATATTGTTTATGTTTATAAGCCTATTGTCAGATTATGCATATGTTTACAGGCCGGTATGAATTTTATGCTACGAAACACACTGCGTTTCGGGGACAGACTCAATCCCAGTCTTCGGGCGTTGTGTTAGTACAAAATAACCATTTACATTTTGTTGAAACACGGATGAGAATGAAGTCAGGGAATAAAACGTATGGCAGTTAGAAAAGTAACTCTTAAAGTGGCCATTCTGAAAGTGTTCAATATGTGCCAGTTTTGAATATTTAGACTAATTACTCATATTAAAATTGAATCGGCTGTATAGCTGTTCAACCAGTGTGTTTGTGGTATGTATTCTGTCAGATCGTTCCCATTGTTTGCATTACGTAACGGGCCATTGCCCAATTAACGGCCACACGTGCACTTCAGGTTAGTCATCACACCAGGCCCTTTCCACGCGACCTTGCTCTATTCAGTGCTACGAATATGCCGCTGTGTAGGAGTTTAATCAGTGACCTCCGCTGTACGCCCATACCACGTCGGTTTTGACAAAGCACAAATGCTCTGCCCTTCTGCAGACACCGCTGCTATACAACACGGTATTCGGCAAGCTTACCATACAAACTGCTCGTCACATCGCAGGCCTAATCCCACTGCGGTCTGGGTGTTTCTTCTGTGATTTGGGCATTTCATTCTTAATTAGCCCTTGTGCACCTTCTGTGCACGTATTGTAGTCTGCCTCACCGACTGCTTGCGGGTGAGAACTGGGGAAAGCCTGATGGATTAAACCACCGTTTCAGGCCTTTGCACTCTTCGACAGCGCTGAGTACAGTGGCATGTAGATCTGTGAGAAGCGGGGAAGGCGTGTAGGTCAGTGAAATCTACTGTAGTTTGTCGATAGCGTTTTGGCGGCGTAACTGTGATGGGTGCTTGGCTGAGGACTTAGGGGTAACGGGATTGCCAGCCATATACGGTATATGATGTGCTTGTGGTGGAGGCGCATGTAGCATGCTCGATCGGGATGGAGACCATTTTAGTTTTGTTGAAAGAAAGGTCGCTTTTGAGTGCTTCTGACCGCTACTAAGGTATATGATGGCGTGTAGGGAAGGCGTGGAGGTCTGAACTGCATCACAGCTGTGGTCCGGTCCTAGCGTAGACCGCAGGAAGGAGGGCGGGCGATAGGCGGCGTTAGTCCACGTGTGGCCGTTAATTGGGCAGTGACCCCAGCCACGTATGTAAACAATGGAATGAGTAGTAAATTAAGTTTTAACACAAGACGCGTGGTGGAAGCACTGGTTCTGCTCTAGCGTCGTGTGGAAGGATGATAGTGTGAAATGTAACGTTGAAGTGTGTGGCAAAAAGTGGTCCTTTGTGTTAAGGTGCTGTTCCAGGCACGTTGGTAGTGGCTGCGAGGAATCTATGTGTGGCCGCGTCCGGGCCGAGATGCGAATCCGAGACCTTCCGAATCCGAAATAGGAATGCCAACTACTCGACCATGACGTAGTACAACAACAAAAACGTACATTAAACGTGACAGTAAATACATTAAAATTTATATGGTAGAATTGTACGAAAAACTGTCCATCCATTTGACTTTTACTTGAAATCAGACAATTTGAACATCAGCGATACATAAAGACGCATGCCGTTTGTGCTTGCATCTCGAGCGCTAATTGCCAAGTACTTAGCGGAGCGACAAATGTTAGGAACAGCGGTTGGGAAGGATGAAACACACATGTTCGTCTTGTCCTTTGTTTATCCGCACATCGTTAAGACGGCTCACGAGATAATCAAGTAATTAAGGTTTTAGGCGCCTTCGCAGAATTGCGAAAAGCGACCGTTAGCTTCGTCACGCTCGTTCGTCCGTCCGCTCGCATGTAACAGCTCCGCTCCCACGGGACGGGTTGTTCTTGAGACTTGATATTTGAGAATTATTCGAAAGTGTGTAGAGAAAATTCAAGCGTGACTAAAATCTGGCAAGATTAACGGGTACTGTACATGAAAATCTGTGTACATTTTTGGTAACATCCCGCTGGATTATTCTTATAATGAGAAATGTTTCAGATAAAAGTTGTAGAGAAAATCAAAACAAATATTTTGTGTTCAGTAACGCTTTTCTGAAAATCTTTATTTTTATGGGACAGTGTGGACAAATATGGTGAAATCGGGAAGGCCACAGGTAACAATATAATACGGCACAAAAAGGTGCGCTGCGCGTGTCGGATAACTTAAAGCTGCAGACACACACTCGTAATATATAATAATTACTGCTTTTCCACGCCAACAATGGTTATTCGAACGCACCTCAGTGTTACCTTAGATGCACATTGCCTATCTTGTTGAACTTCTGTACGAAAGAGTTAATGGGGCTGGTCTTCCGAACATACTCATCCTCTTTATGTGGAGAACAAAAGAAGAACTTAGCTGTAGTTACACTGTGTTGAAATTAAGTTCTCCCATGTTGTTTTAATGTAGTGTGCCCTGTTGCAAGAGACTGCAACTTTGAAGCTGGTTTTAAACAATGAACATTAAATTTTTGATACTGTATGGGTGTAACTGTGGACATTGAGTCTTTAATATGTACTGTTTAGGTGTTACGTACAGTTTATGGTTTTGATTTGTGGCCAGTTTGAATAGGCCTAGGTATATGCTGACCGTGATTAGTTGGGGCGTGAATGTAACGCGTGCAGCAAGCGAAAAGTTTATTGCAATTTTGCTTCTTCTGTTTAAGGATAGGCGTTACTTTCACCAATTATTTCGGAATGAACAAGTTTTATGTCTGTCGTAGAATAATAATTCTCTTTCCAAAAATTATCTGCCTTTTATTTTGATGTAAGTAGACATGAGTGCAGTGATTGTTAAATAACAAAGGATTAATTATGCTTTCTTTGTTTCTTTTCAGTGTGATAGCGAAGGTGAAGACGACAAGGTAAGTATTTTGCCTGAATTCTGTGTAGATTTGACAATGGTAAAATAAGGCTACTCTCGAGGAAGGATCATTGATACTTACTAGCTAAATATCTCTCTCGTGTTTATTACCGCCACTGATGATTAGGGCTGCATTTAGCTATGTTGAAATTATGTGAAGAGGTTGATTCCAAACCATGTAATGTTACCGCATTCTTGTGTCCTCGAACTGAGTAAGAACTTCTGCTTTTAAGCTCGGGACGTTGCGCAGAAATACTTTTGTCAAAATATTGAACAGGATGATGTAAGCGGCAGGTCCCATTGGCCGCGCGGTCTAAGGCGTAGGTCTGCGGCCGCTCGCCTGCTGAGATCGTGGGTTCGAATCCCACCGGGGGCATGGATGTTCGTCTGGTGTGAGTGTTGTCAAGTAGAGGTCTCTGCGTCGAGCTGATCACTCGTCCAGAGGAGTCCTACCGACTGTGGTGCGTCGTTGTGTGTGATCTAGACACCTCAAGAATGAAGAGGATATGGCCCGCGTGGGTCCGCAGCGCCACAAAAAAAAATGATGTAAGCGAGTTCTCCGCTGGGTAAAACTTTGACAATTTAAGCACGTACGGAGGGGTAACTTGGTGCTTGATATTTATTTATTTACTGCAATTCGGTTTCCACCCGGCGGCAGTGGTCTGTAGACTTGTACAAAAATAGGAAAGAGTCATAACAAAAGGAGAAGCAATACCCAAAACAGTACAAGAACACAAGACACACAAAATAGAAAACAAAAAAAAAAACAAACATAGAAAGAATATTGGAAACAAGTCGAGTAATTAGAAAGTAACAAAGAGAAGCAAATAATGAGAAAACGTGCTGCACAGAACCTACATACAGCTACATAACTATAAATCAATGATAGTACACACATAGCACCGAAGATAATCACTTCATTTCACTTCAACGCAATTCACTCCCCATTTTTCACTTCCCTGCACTGTTGGACGTTTCGTCACCACGCTTCAAAAACCCTTCACTTCTATTCACTTATAATTACTTTCCTAACCCTCTTTTTAAAAATATGTAATTTGCAGGGGAAAGTCGCTAATGCCTCTGCAGGCGGTTGGATCCACAGTTTGATTGTCCTATTTACAAAAGGAATATTTACCGATATGATCATACGAGAGAAACAGCGCCCCGATTTTGGAAAAATGATTTTGCAATCGCATTTACGTACTGGAACAAAGAAGTGCAGCGTGAACAGACACTAGCCTATTTGAATGCGTTGCCTGGAGCCTTGGACGTATGCAGTATGAAGGTAGCCGTTTTCTGGAATATGACGCAGTGTAGTTTGATAATGTTTACCGAAATTTCATAGGAATTTACTGCGTCCATCGTCACGATAGACGAGTCCTTCACTGATGTTGGTGACAAACACTGTTTCAATAAATTTACACATTTCTGCAGGGTGTGCTGTGGTGCATCTTTCGGAATCTAAAAGTAAATTTCGCTAATTCCGCTCCCGCCCCACAAGTTCCCATATTTAATATTGCAATAGCTGCAGAGTGCTGCAGTAAATTAAGAGATGCGCTCTTCAGGTGCCCTCCAAGTACAAAATGTTCGTACCAGTTTTCGTGAAAGTTGGTCATATTGCTTGTGCGCACACACACACTCGTACTGACACACACCATCCTGATATGACATGCCAACATCTTTCTTTTTATGACTGGAGGTGGGTAATAAAGATTACGGGTTTGGGATGACCTTTAGTGGCACAACATGCACATATGGCTTTGTCAGTATCTTCCAAGATCTTCTGGGCTTAAAATATGCGGACAGACGAGACATGACCATCCGTGTATAGTCACACGTTCTTTTCATGCACATTGAGCAACGCATAACGCTACGTGTTTTGTTAGGAAAACTCCATCCCTTGCACTCATAACCGTTCCATGGGTGGAAGAATGGCTGTGATAGAGGCTACAACGATATGCATGTTTCTGCCGACACATCAGTTCGGCCTCAGATTTTGTGAATGATAAGAGTAATTTAGTTGGAATACGAGCGTGCGTTGTGACAGAAACATTTGAAGGGAAGGAGTGAAATAAAAAAAATACATGGAGCAGTTTATAAGCCTCTGACACGAAAATTTCGATCCTATTTTTATGACATTTCTCGGCCTTTTACTGCTGTCAGCGTCCGCATGTATGCCTACATAAAATGTTCCACGGAGACGTCGGCAAAGATCCTGATAGAAGGTGTCGAAATGCGAACGTAAAAGTATCGTCCGTTGTAATGAAAGTAGCCAGTAAAACATCAGTATTGTGTAAAATAAAAATGAGGAGTGACAGGCTGACAGCTGGCTGGGGCGTGGAAAGGGTGAGAGATCGCATGAGTCTCAAGTTCCTAGTTTACTTCAGTGGATGAAATTGCACTGTAGCTGCCCGACTTCATGAATGACTTATCGACGTTTCAAATACACCTGGTTGTTTCACAGATATCCGTAGAAAAAATTCATCACTTTATGTCACGAATATTCAGAATAACCTGTTGTTGTTTGTAGATGAGTTCCTTGTTATTGCATTGAGTAGGCCAGTCTGTAAAGCCTGTAAACACTGTTACGTCAGCATACTTCACGTATGTGCGCTGAAATTTCGTCTTGTAGAAATATCTGTAAGCTTTATTCATATCGAGCTGTTTTGGTTTAAAACGCACACAGTTTCATAGGTTTTTAGGTGCGACAGCGAAAGTCCTCCTCAAAGGGACTTAGCCTCGTAATGCACGGCAATTCTTCCGTATCCGCATGGAACAGCACCTCACCCAGCAGGCGGACATTAGTGAAATTTCACTTTTGGGATTTTTATTGAAATTTGTCGACATGTTCCGATTTTGGTTACATCGGACAAAAGGTAACGGACACTTAGCGTGCTGACGTCCTTGCATTTTTGATATCTGATCGTGATTGGTTTTGACAGTTGAGATATTGTGCTGTCTGAGGTCCGAGCTGAGGCCAGAGAAAAGGTTGACATTCTAAACCACACTGGAGCGTGATCGACTGGAAATCTCACCTTTTACGATATAGGTATAAAATAAGTCTCGTCGTTAACGAGCCATCCATTGTGATCGATTGTGTGTGTGTGTGGTACGTAAAACGTGTGAAGGCGCACTTCAAATAGGCTACGCCCACCTGCAGTCTTTTTCTTCGGAAAGATTACGAATTTATAATCTGCAGGAAATATTAGAGCGATCGCTTCAGAAGTAATAACGCCCTGCTGACATTTCCTATCTTGTTATGTACTAAGAAAGTTTGCGGCCAATTGGGCGGTGGCCTGTATGCGGGGAAAAGGCAAGTCTGCGCGGTTGGTATTTCGAAGTAACAGTGTTCATATTCTACGTCAAGAAAACGAATTGGCCTGCTTTGGAAGATTATTTATAATTCGTTGTTCAGGTGTAGCACGTTTGTGAAGGTAGCACCGTGCAGTTGGGAGGTCGTGGTTTAGAATTTCCACTGTTTTGACTCTGCACGCCATTAAGACGTGTAGTGTGAGTATAGGTAGAGCTCGACCAATCATTCTTAGCCTCGGCATTAGATAGAGGTGAGTAATGCGAGGATAGGGGGCTGTCTAAACCGTGTCTTTCAACCTCCCTCAATTCGCGCTGTTCATCATACATAATTATTCCTCAGTTTGTATGTACACATTATTCATGCGATGGTGATGTAGCGTCGTTAAATACAAAAGAAGAGCATGCCGGTACTAATGTGAAGCTAAGTATTCTTTTAGCATCTTTGTGGTAGTGTACCGATAAGGTTGGTGTGACGCAGCTTTGAACAAATGCACACCTATCCACGCACCACTTGGTTCGAATTTCGGCATTGATATCGTCAAGTTCGGTGGTTTTGTAGTTCCGTAGTGTCTAGTACAGGCCACAACAACATAGAGGCTTTCTTCAGCCTCCTGGCAAGTACGTGGCTTGCTTCTTTCTCCGGGCGAATACCGGGACAGTACCTACAAACATCCAACTCAGCCTACCTCCAGTACTTGGCAACACAGTGTTGATTATCCTATACCCATTTTATTCGACCCTGTGGGCATATGACCTCTTCAGTCGAAACAAATTTAAATGGATTCAGTGTAAGGAAGGTAGGCACCATAAGTTCTTTCAAGAACTTCTCCCATGTTGCGGTTTCCATGGCAACTCCCTTTTCCCTCAATCTGCGTGGTTCCTATATCGCATTAAATCAAATTCGCCCCTAGGCTTTTCTCCCAGATTTGCCTTGCTTGATATTCAAAAGGTGATGATGCCTTATTTCTCACCCTCTTTTCTTCTTTCTTCGGCCGTCAGCTTAGTATTTCTAACGCTCTTCCCTTCTTGTACAGCAGCGCCATACTGCAGTCCCTTTGCGCTGCTTGTCTCGTCATGACAACAGTCGTGTGTGTTCTCGTTTTGTTTCCCCCGACGTTACGCTGAACGTGCGACGCAGTTGAATTGAAAAAAGATGAACCATCCATCCCCTCCGCCATCAAGACAACACGTGCCCAGAGTATTTGCTTGCCATTTATTCTATTGGTGTGCTTAGGTGGCTGCGAGCCAACTTTTGTAGCTGAACAGAGGAATAATTAAACCTCATACTGTGAAAACGCTTGCGATGGGTTGAATTCGTTCAAGTTTGACCTCCAGAAATGTAGCCGTTTTAAGCTTTTTTGGTCGCCGCTGTCTTCGCCAGACCATGGTTTCGGTTCCTGGGTGAGAGCTGAAATGATTCGGAGCTGTAACAGCGTGCATGTATCTGGGATTTGGTCTATCCAGAGAACGACGGTTTTTTGCAAGTATATCCTTCCCAGTTGATCGCTCACATCCATCCTTGCATTTGGCGTTCTGCAGCCTATGTAAGTCAGATTGAGTCCCTAGCGAATTAAGAAACAAGTGATTCCTGTGCGCTTCACATATCATCTGCGTTGTTGGTGTAATGTTGGTTTATTACCGTTCATTTTCTTTACAAGTAATTTTTGTCCGATGGTTGTTGATTTTTGTCGCTGTTATAGCGGAATCACATACTTTTCAGCACTTCGTTATTTTTGTTGCACCCTCTTTGAGACCTGCGCAGAAGTGCAGAACACGCAGGCTTTGTTTCACTCTGTGTACTTTAGAAAACTGCAATTCACCTTAAAGGGAACATTAATAAATTAAGCGTCCTCAGAGTGGGAGTGCTGTCGGATCATAATTGTATCGATGAAGACGTTCTTCCGGCGTGTGTACCCTGCCGCAGTGTAGCAACAGAAGACAAAACATGTCGGTGCCACAGTATCGGCGCATAACGCGGTGTTTAGAACAGCTCAAATAACGCCTTTTGTATACATTCATTTAAAATACCAACACTTCTTCGAAGACTCTGATAGACAAGGGGAGGACCGGTCATAACATATCCGAAAACATCAGCCACATAAAACGACATGCTGTCACAACACCATTAGCAGAACTTTGGTGCTCCCTGATGATGGTTGAAAAATAGCAACAGAAACATGTAGGAGACTAATGAATGTTTTTAAAGTGTTTTAACTAAATAAGGTTTTACAATATTTTAAAGACAAGATGCAAGTGTTGGTATTTTAAATGAATGTATATTGATTCAACATGCACGGTGAAAAATTAAAAAAAAAACGCCTTTTGTAATTTCATCTCTTTTGATTTTCTGTGGCATTTTCTGTTCCTTCAGTGAAAGTAGGGTAGTTTTTCACACACGCGCGCATGCGCACACGCTATTCAACCCCAACCCCCTAAATTTCTACGTATGATAGGACGTTTGTTTGAAACTTTTTTTTTGTCTGGCTAATATTTAAGAAATCACACGGAACAGTAATTCTTGATTTTCTATAGTTCGATATATGTAAAATTGTGACCGTTTAAAATTGTTGCACATTGTAGACATTTCTCGAGCTCATGCATGTGAAGTAATTCGGACATGGACAGGTTTCTGACGTTTAGACACGTCTTGTTTTATGTTCTGTCCTGTATGAAACCTCCACGGAGTTTGGCAATTTACCGCATAAAGCGCCACTTGTATAGCTGAGTTGGCTCTGAATGCAGAAAGCCATTTGGGTTTGGCGAAGAGCCGTTGGTAGCCGAAGGGAGGAATTGCGAATGCGATCCATATGTGGAAAAGACAGGGTGGGCGAGCTGTTACGCGAAAGAATCATTGTGCATGTGCTGAAGAGACATGGCGTGAATTCAGCGCTCGTGACAGTCAGACGGCTTGTGGGAGGGATGCCTCGCGCCACGACGTCTTATCGACCGACGACACAGACGCAGCCATATACATATGCATGGAGGGATACAGTCTACACTTGTCAGCCTAAGGTCATTGTGCGTTTTGGTGCCGTCTGGCCGTGAAGTCGGCTGAAATTACTACAGAGAACAAAGTGCGGGGCATCACACACGTAAGAACCTCGGAACCTCTTTCTTTAGTCTTGCTATATTGCCAGGGATCCTTCCTTGCATCCTAACGTTGACCTGTTTCTACTCAGTTGATCTTTTTCTCAACGCATTGGGAGCGGCCACGCGAACGTTTCTGTACGTTTGTTCACGTGCGTTGTGTTTTGTTCGCACATTTCAACGTATTTACTTTCCATTAATGAGAGACAAGCACATGTATGATACTACCGTGTTGTGTGTGTGTGTGTGTGAGAGTGAGGGTGGAAGGGGGGGGGGCACCTCAATAGAACTTCTGAATCGTGTGACCGTTTGTCGCGGGGCTGTATGGCCACCCCAGCGCTTTTTCATACAACCAACTTTAGGGCCCTGGAATGAAACGTGAAAATAAGCATTGTCCTTAAGGTAATATTTTGCTTGAAAGTACAACCGGCAAATAAATTTATTGTGAATATTAAATTATAAAAATTAAAGTAACTGTGAGAGTAAACCTAAAGAGGCTAAACCACAAATAATCCTTCTTGTCATCTAGTCGGTAGACACTTAACGTTTCCTGTGACCACCACGCGTTATATTCCCTGGGTGGAGTTCGTGTTCCCGTCTTTGAGATTTGGTCGGTTATAAAAGTTAAATATTATTGCTGCTATGTGAAACTTTTCTTTAGATTTCGGTTTGAAGGCGATATCTAAGGAACGTTCGAGCTGTGAATATGAAGTTTGGTGCTGATGTGGATCGTAAATATCCCTGCACGTACTGCGTATGAAATGTTGTTAGTAAATAGAGAGTTGCATTGCTGGCTGTGTAAAGCTGTGAGGATATATCCTATAGTTTTAACGTAAGCTTTACAGAATTTGTGCTTGGAGAATAAGCGCTACGCAGAAAATACATAAGACACGACGAGAACAAAGAACAGTCGCGTTTCGTAAATGAGGGGTGATTCTTGATGATTCATTGAACGACTCGTAGCTTCTCGAGAACAAATCTGCTTCGTGGACTTGTTTAATTAGGATTTCTTCCAACGAAACACATTAAAATGGTTAATGCGGCGCTGCGCTACATTATTAAAACGTGTTGTTAGTTGCAGAAGAGGCTCATAACACAGTAAACGTAAGTGATAAGAAAAACCAGCATTTCACTTTAGTAATGATGCCTTGGCACTTCTTAGGTCGTGGGATGGAGACTAGAGGTTTTACGGCCGTCATTATTCACTGTTGAATTTTTTTTATGTAGGCTAATACCGTATCAAATGATGAAAATCGTCCCGGTTTCGGATGAACTTGGTGCCGCGTTTGCAGGGCCGAACAGACAAATAAACAAGATTAATTTTTCATGGCGGTAATTTCCCATTCCTTCTCTTCATCCGTTAATACCATCAAGTAACAGACAACACTCTTCTGGTCGGCAGGCTAATGTTTGCTGTTTCGACATGACACGATGCCAAGAAGGCTACGTTTGACACTGGGGATCATGTTCGGAAATCACTAAGGTGTAGCTACACTTGTTAATTTATAGTAATTGCCGGAGTTAAGCACTTAGGACTTAAAGGGAATAAGACGCCGTACAGTCTTGTCAGAACGTATAGTTAGATTTTGAGTTTGTAAGTTATGCAGGTGTCTTGTTAAACACTATAAAACGTTATCGTTTACTAAAATCCAAAGAAAGCTGCTACAGTGCTTATGAGACGTGACGGTCTTAGCTACCGCGTTGTAATTGCCTCGTTTTATCACCCGGTAAGCCTGTTTGGTACTAAAACTTTCATACTTTTGATAGATCTTATCCAAAATATTGCCACACAACCGACCAGACGACTTCCTATCTTGACAAGTTAAGACCGCGATCTGATGCCATTACTCAGTCTTACTGTAATCACTGATAAGCAGCAAGCGTCATTGTCTGTTGTCTACCGCCTGTGCAATGTGCCTCCTACGATCGCGACGTAGTCTGTAACCTTCAGAACTGGGGAGCTTGAATCAGTCTCTTTTCCAACCTGACAGCCAGTTGCGCCCATGAGACAGGTCAGTGATCCATTTGATCTTCATGTATTTTCTGTAGAGTCTGTTTTCCATTCAGACAGTCCGCTGCCTCGTGTGGTTAAGAACGAGAGGACATGCATCGTGGTCTGCTGTCCAACCAGACAGGCCAGTTCCCAACTCGATGTTGGTGTGTGGCCTTTAGAATCTGGGAGCATGAATCGTACGGCCTTGCCCAGTTAAACAGGTTGCCCTGCTTGCGTGCTTGAAGCTTTGCCACTCTTCCAGCTGCGAACGATATGTTTTAGTTTTTACGTCAATACCGATTTATGTACTGCAGTAGCGGTGTGACCATATGCAGTCCGATTTATGAACCGAATTCAGTTCTCGAAAACGGTTTGTAAAGTGAAGACTCGTAAATCGACAATTTTCCGTTACCTGCAAAGTTCTGTGCTTTAATTGGTCCCACAGGCAAAAATTCGTCGCCACACATACAAAGTTTACAGTAATGCAAGGCTGAACGTTACCTAAATATGAAGGAATGGCACTAATTGTCAGTTACTGTATTTAAATAACATTGTTAGCAATTAGCCTACGCACAGGCACGAGTTACATCATTATAGTTGTATGGAATGCATGAAACTTTGATTTCGTACTTATGAACCGTAGCGTTTTTTTTACTTCCGAGAAGAATTGAGAACCAGCGATAGCCGAGCAACGATCGCTTTGCAAGAGAACGGAACTTTTATAAGCTAGATGTTGGTCGCATTTTTAAAAATTGCGTTAATTTGTGCGTTTCGTATAAAGAAACACTCCTAAACCGAGTGACCGTATGCTGAGGGTTTGCTGTGTATTACTCACTTTTTCACTTGTCATAAACAATATGCAGTACAGGGATAATTATCATGTCACCAGTGCTTAACGTTTATTCATATATTATCCGGGACGTGGACTTTGGGCCCATTATTGGTCCTAGTTTCGCAGAGATATGTTCTTACCCAACCTGGAGAATAGAAGAAAATTTGTACGCTAACACAAACATGCCAGTCCACCAGACTCTGGTCTCGGTTGTAAACCATTAGGTATGGTGAACATTATAGTGTGTTGTTCAAGGCGAGCATTATACGTATGTTCAAGGTGAGC
>Ga0131853_10010965_pt1 | contig 16568 bp, 14 predicted proteins | sample TergutLab28metaG_FD_92764 | JGI IMG/M metagenome (GOLD analysis project Ga0131853, IMG submission 92764) | Labiotermes labralis P1 segment gut microbial communities from Petit-Saut dam, French Guiana - Lab288 P1 (version 2) (version 2) | ecosystem: Host-associated > Arthropoda: Insects >...
AAACAAAGAAGAAGTATTTACGGACTTAATTAGACAATATCATAACTTAGATTCCGATACGACTAGAGCATTAATTCTATATAACTCACCTCTACGAAAAATGTTTGATTATATCTTCGGAGTAAAAGGATACGATGGACTTAAGACCGAAGAACTTATTAAAGAATTAGCAATGAATTCCGAATATAACCAAACTAAAGATTATTTTCTTACCGACTTTAATAAAATTATAAATGATATTGATAACGTATCAATAAAACATATATATTTTAATATTATAAAATTTAATTCATGGGAAGAATTTATTGCATCTTTAGTTTCCCAACTGAAAATAATTAGAAAAGCTTCTTATCGACTTACTTTAAATGAAGACTTAAATGTTTATTTTGCTATTACACCAGATAATGATAACCTAAGTATTTTAACTCCGATGACATTAACTAACGCTACTGTATCTAGGTATTTAAATGAGGGCGATAACCATATTATTATTGGAACTCTAAAAAAAGAAAGTAACGTAATTATTATTCCTAAACAAATAAAACTTTGTGATAAAGAAAAAGAATTAATTATTTGTGACTGCCCTCACCTAGAGATATTCGCTTATACAAAAGGAATACTGGCAAAGAAAACAGGAGAAAATAAATGTGTAGCTAAATATCGCAGTATTTTAGAAAAAAATAATCAATATGATATAATGATAACAACCAAAATGAATTTGATTTTCAAAAACACCTATGGCGTTGCTGAAATAACAACAAATCAAACTCATGAAATGTTAGATATTTAAGGAGAATGAATATGTCAAAAAAAGAAACCGAAAAAAAACCAGTAAAGAAAACGAAACCAACAGAAAAGAAAACAATTCCAAAAAAGGAAATCAAAAAAGAAGAACCAGTTAAAGGATACTTTAATGAATTTATTAGTTCTATAAATAATTTAATTGATTATTTTTACAAAAAAAGTACTAAAGAAATTTTAAAAGTTATTGTTGAACTTTTAATTCTAGTTATCTTTATTTCATTATTAAAACTTCCTTTTATTCTTTTTAGGGATTTATTACTTAATTTCTTTGATATTTTTGGCTTCCATGGCGATTCACTAATAGCACTACTCATATACCGAATTGTTGATATTATTTATATAATATTCGCAGTAATGTTATTTATCGGTCTTTTCAAAAAAAGATTTAAAGATATAAAATAATAAACTAACATAGCAAAAAATGCTATGTTTTTTAATAATAATCTTTTGTGATATACTTTTATTAGAAAAGTTGTGATTAAATGCAAGAATTAAACGAACAAGAAATAATAAGAAGAGAAAAATTAGAAACTTTAAAATCAAAAGGAATTGATCCCTTTGGTTCAAGATTTGATGTTAAAGATAACACTAAAGACTTGTTTGAGAAATATGAGAAAGATTCTAAAGAAGAACTAGCAGATAAAAACATTCCTGTTAAAATAGCAGGGCGTATAATGACTAAAAGAGGAAAAGGGAAGGCTGGGTTCACTCATATTCAAGATAGATATGGTCAAATTCAACTTTATATAAGACAAGACGCTGTTGGAGAAGATGCCTACGAAATATTTAATGATTCTGATTTAGGAGATATCATTGCTGTAGAAGGAAAGTTGTTCAAAACTGATATGGGAGAACTTAGTGTTAAAGCAGAAAATTATACTCATTTAACAAAAGCGCTAAAACCACTACCAGAAAAATATCATGGTTTAGCTGATGAAGAAATTAAGTTGAGAAAAAGATATTTAGATATTATTACAGATAGTGAAGTAAAAGAAATGTTTGTCAAAAAAGAAATCTTCTGGCGAACCATTAGAAACTTTCTAACTGCAAAAGGATTTTTAGAAGTTGAAACACCAATATTAGAAATTCTCTCAGGAGGGGCAGCAGCAACTCCGTTCAAAACGCATCATAATGCTTTAGATATAGATGTATTTTTAAGAATATCAATGGGTGAACTTTGGCAAAAAAAACTTCTTGTCGCTGGATTTGAAAAAACGTTTGAAATTGGCAGACAGTTTAGAAATGAAGGTATGAGCGCTGAACACCTTCAAGATTATACTCAAATGGAATTTTATTGGGCATACGCAGACTTCAAAGATGGAATGGAACTGACAAAAGAAATGTATCAGGTAGTTACAAAAGCCGTTTTAGGTACTTCTAAATTCGAATCTCGTGGATTTAAAATTGATATGGATAAAGAGTGGGAAATCTATGATTTTGAAACTATTGTAAAAGAAAAGACAGGTATTAGTATTTATGAAACTGATATCGAAGAAATTAAGCAAAAATTAGATTCACTTCATGTTGAATATGATCCGAATCTCGGTTTTTGGCGCTTAGTGGACTTATTATGGAAAGTAGTAAGAAAAGATTTAGTAGGCCCTGGATTCTTAGTTGGCCAGCCGGTTCAATTAAATCCTCTACCTAAAAGACTCGAAGAAGATCCAAGAAAAGTAGCTCAGATGCAAATAATAATCGCTGGTTCAGAAATGGGAAATGGCTATTCGGAGCTTAATGACCCAATAGATTTAGCAGAAAGATTTAAAGAACAAAGAGAACTGATTGAAGCAGGAGACGAAGAAGCTCATAATGATGATGCTGATTTTATTGAAGCATTAAAATATGGAATGCCACCTGCTTATGGATTTGGTGTTTCCGAAAGATTATTTGCCTTCATGATGAACAGACCTATTAGAGAATGTGTCCTCTTTCCTTTAATGAGACCTAAAAACTAAGCCGCAATCAATGGCTGTTAATTTTAATCAAAAAGTGATAAAATAATTAAAAATAAAAGGTGAGTGATTTAAATTGATAAATAAAGTAGCAAATGGTTTGGCAAACATTATTAATAATGCCTTATCTAATTGGAAAAATTTACTAAAATTAATTGGTATTGTAGTAGGAATAATAATATTAATCTTAATTATTGCCAACTTATTTAGAGGTAGAGATTATTCTTTTTATCAAGTAGAAAACATCTTAAAAAATGCTGCTATAGCTTATTATAAAGAAAATGAAATATTACTTCCAAACGCAAATAATCCCATCACTAGAATTGATTCTAGTCAATTAATTGAAAACAAACACATGAGATCCTTAACAAGATTACTACCAAGCAATATTTGTACTGCTCATGTTGATGTTCGTTTTCATGAAAATGAACACATTTATATCCCATTTCTAGATTGTGGCGAAGCTTTTAAAACAGAATTATTAGTTGATATAGTGACAAAAAATACAGTAGAAGGTGGCGAAGGATTATATATTATTGGCAATGAACATATCTATCGTGGTGAAAAAGTAAATAATTTTGTCTTCTTCGACGATATTTTATGGCACATAGTAAAAGTTGATGAGAATAGAAATATTCGCTTAGTCACCGCAGATACTTTAAAAAATGAAAGAGGAAGAGACCTTGATCGTTTTGTTTGGGATGATAGATTTAACGTTACTGAACAATCTTCCCACGGAATTAATAATTATAGTGTAAGTAGAATCAGACATACCCTTAATAATCAAATTTTGAATATGTTAGAGGATAATCTAGATGATTTAGTTTATTTCCAAGGTTGTATTGGTAAAAGAACAAGACCTTTTTATACAAATGATGGATCATTAGAATGTTCAGAATTAGATAATTTCGCTAAAATTTCGTTATTATCTTTATATGAATATATATTTGCTTCTATGGACCCAACCTGTAGAGCAGCAGATGATTCTCAATGTCAAAATTATAATTATTTAGCATTATTTAAAGATAGATGGTGGACTCTAACTGGTGATGGAGATACTACTCATAGAGTTTTTTCCGTAAATACCTCAGGAGTTATAAATAGCGAAAGAGCATCAGAAAAAGCATCAATCAGACCAGTAATAATGTTAAATAGATTCATCTTATTTCAGAGTGGCGAAGGAACTAGAGAAAATCCGTTTAAAGTAAGATAAAAGTCGAACGTATTCTAATTTACAAACAATTATAAATTTGATATAATTTCCCTTAAGGAGGGAAATTTTTTGAAAAAGATTTTTAAAAACCACGACTTGTTCAAAATCATTGGTGTAGCTATACTTTTCACAGCCATACTTACTTGGATTATACCAACAGGAGCATTTTCAGAAACTGAATTAGTTCAAGGAGAAATCAGCCGTATCGGCTTTGTAGATTTCTTCTCAACTTTCGTATCAAGCGCTCAGTTCTTTATGCATCAAGCACTTTTCTTATTAGTACTTGGTGGATTCTATGGCCTGTTAACAAAAGTAAAAGCTTATCAAGCACTAGTTGAAAAAGTCACAAAATTATTGAAAGGACACGAGGTAGTATTCGTCTTAGCTACTACATTTGTACTAGCGGTTCTAGCATCAATCAGCATCGGCGTTTATCAGATTTTATTGGTCGTACCGTTTATAATAACTGTAATTCTAAGATTGAAAATGGATAAAATCACTGCATTCGGAGCAACATTCGGAGCTATTCTAATCGGTGTTATCGGAGCAACCTATAGCAGTACCGATGGAATTAACTATCTGAATGAATATACTGGTTCAACTTTTGCCACACTTATCGGCGCAAAGGTAGTAATATTCTTCTTGATTTATGCGGCATTTAGTTACTTTAATATAAAACATATAAAGAGCACTCTAAATAAAGCTGAAAAAACAGAAGATAAATTTGCAGTTGAAGCACCTACAAATAAAAAGACATCTATTATTTGCATCTCAGTTATTTTAGGAATTCTAGTAGCACTACAAATAATCGGTTTTATCGGTTGGCATAATACATTCAATATTGAAATATTCCAAAATTTCCATGAATGGTTAATGGGTATTCAAATTGGAGATCATCCGATATTCAGATATATTATTGGTTCTACCGGCGCAACTTCAGCAATCGGCGAATGGAATTTATTAACTCTTATGATTCTTATGGCACTGGCAACAATAATAATTGCTACTGTCTATAAAGTTAAATTTGATGAAGTTATTGATTCTATAAGTACTGGCATGAAGAAAATGCTAAAACCAGCATTGATTGTTATTTTAGTTAATATCGTATTCGTCTTAATCTATAATAATGGTCATACTGACATTGTAAGAACCATGATGAACTTTATCTTAAATATCACTAATTCATTCAATGTATTCTTAATGAGCCTCAACGGCATTATCACATCTTTCTTCTATACAGACTTTGGTTATAATGGCTGGCTAACTGGTTTCTACTTTGCAAGTAGATTTACAGAACAAAGAGAATTAATTCCAATTGTTATTAATTCTATCCATGGTCTAGCTCAGTTCTTTGTTCCAACAAGTCTTGTCCTAATGGCTGGACTAGCTTATTTAAATCTTGAATACAAAACATGGTTTAAGTATATTTGGAAATTCTTAGTTATTACATTTGCTATTCTTTTAATCATATTCTTATTACTTCAATATGTATTCTAAGTAAATTAAAAAATTAAAATTAAGTAGAGAAATCTACTTTTTTTAATGCATTAAAATAGGACAAAATTACCAATATATACATAGAGTTATATAGGAGGATTTAAAATGCAATATAATTTTAGTTATGAAATAAGTAAAATATTTAAAAGTGCTGAAGAGCAAATGCTAGAACTTCGTCATCCTTATGTAGGAAGTGAACATCTTCTTTTAAGTATTTTAAAAAACAAAAATGAATTAAGTAAAAGATTGAAAACATTTGGCATTGATTATAAAACATTTAAAAACAAACTTTTAGAAATCGTCGGTTCATCTTCTAAAAAAAGTGAAATCATTTTATACACACCTCTTTTAAAAAGAATAATTGAAAATGCCTTAAGTGATGTAAAAGAAAATGATAAAAACCTTACCATTGAAAGTCTTTTTCTTTCCTTACTTGATGAAGGAGAAGGGATTGCTATCAGATTAATGCTTAGTATGGATATTGATTTAAATAAACTATATAAAGAAATAAAATTAAATACCTATAAAACAAACGATGAGAATCTTGCTCTTTCTATATATGAACACGGAATCCTTCTTAATAATAAAGTTAACAAAGAAGAAATAGTTATTGGTAGAGAAAAAGAAATTGATTTAATTATTGAAACACTCCTTCGTAAAAATAAAAACAACCCTCTCCTAATCGGTAAAGCAGGTGTAGGGAAAACAGCTATTGTTGAAGAATTAGTAAGAAAAATTAATGCAAAAAATGTTCCTCCTGAACTTCAAAATAAAAATATTGTTATGTTAGAAATGGGAGCTTTAGTCGCTGGCACAAAATATCGTGGAGAATTTGAAGAACGTCTTAATAAAATAATTACCGAAATAAAATCCGCCAAAAACATTATCCTTTTCATAGATGAAGTCCATACAATCGTTGGTGCTGGTGGAGCTGAAGGGGCAATTGATGCAAGCAATATTCTAAAACCATATCTAGCTAGAAGTGATTTAAAATGCATCGGCGCTACAACAATAAATGAGTACAATAAACACATCGCTAAAGATAAGGCTTTAAATAGAAGATTTCAAGTTATAAATATTGATGAACCAAACAAAGAAGAAACCGAATTTATTCTTGATAAAATTAAATATATCTATGCCAACCATCATGATATAAAAATAACGAAGAAAAATATCAAATCAATTGTTGATTATGCTGATAAATATATCCGTGACCGTAATAATCCTGATAAATGTATTGATGTTCTTGATTCAGTTTGTGCCAAAGTTAAAATAAGAAATAACCAAAGCCTTATTATCAACGACAAACAAGAAGAACTAAATAAAATAAAAAACAAAAAACAAAAAGCAATCATTAAGCAAAAATATGATGAAGCTTTCAAACTTAAAAAACAAGAAAAAAACTTAATTATTGAATTAGAAAATTTAAATAAAAAAGAAGAGTCTTTTATAAACGATGAAACAATTTTGAGCGTCATTGAAAGTAAAAGCAATATTCCACTTCTAGAGAATAAAATAAATGTTTTAAACAATATATCTAATAATTTAAAAGAAAACATTTTCGGTCAAACTGATGCAATTGAAAAAATTATAAAACATTTAAAATTAAGATTAAATAGTAATCAAAAAAAACCATTATCCCTTCTTTTAGTTGGATCTTCTGGTGTTGGTAAAACCGAAACTGTAAAAAAAGTAAGTGAATCCTTATCCAAGAAAAATAATTTAATTCGTCTAGACATGGGAGAATATAACTTGGAAACTAGTGTTAATAAACTAATCGGAGTCTCCGCTGGATATGTTGGCTATGATGATGAATATGTTTTTGCTAAGGTAAAAACTAATCCATATTCCGTTATCTTAATTGATGAAATCGAAAAAGCTAGCAGTAAGGTTTTAAATCTTTTCTTAAGCATTCTTGATGAAGGGTTTATAACTGATGCTAAAGGTGAAAAAATTTATTTTAATGACTGCATCATATTCATGACCTCAAACATTAAATTAAACAACTCAGTTGGTTTTAATAATAAAAATCAAGAAAACCTTGATGAATTTTTAAGTAAAGAACTCGTCGGCAGAATTGATGATGTCATATATTATAAAGAATTAACTAAAGAAGCAATAACAAAATATATTAAAAACTTAATTAACGATGAATCTGTTAATATTAAAAATATAATTGAAAAATCAGATTATAAAAACTATGGAATGCGAAACATAAAAAAGTTAGTTAACGAAAAACTAATAGAAAACAAAGAATTAGTTTAGCTCACCTTTTGTTTTATATGATAAAATAAAATAAGTGAGATGATTATTATGAAAACAAGAACAAGATTTGCTCCATCACCAACAGGCTTTATGCACATCGGCGGAGTAAGAACAGCTTTATATGCATATTTAATTGCCAGACAGAATAATGGTTCTTTTATTCTAAGAATTGAAGATACTGATCAAGAAAGATTTGTTGAAGGCGCAACAGAAGTTATTTATTCAACTTTAAAAGATTTAGGTTTAAATTGGGATGAAGGTCCCGATATCGGCGGAAATTATGGACCTTATATTCAAAGCGAAAGAAAAGCAAACTATTTAACTTATGCCAAAAAACTTATTGAAGAAGAAAAAGCATATTATTGTCTTTGCAGCGAAGAAAGATTAACAATAATGAAGAGTAGGGCTGAAAAAGAAGGTATCCCTTATAAATATGACAAGCATTGCTTAAATCTTTCTGAAAGCGAAGAAAAAGAATTGTTAGAAATTATTGAAAATAATAAACCTCATGTTATTAGATTCAAAATGCCCAAAGAAGGGAAAACAGTTTTTGAAGATATTGTCTACGGTAAAATAGAAGTCGAAAATAAAGAACTTGAAGATTTAATAATGATAAAATCTGATGGTATGCCAACTTATAATTTTGCCAATATAATTGATGACCACGAAATGGAAATTACTCATGTCATTAGAGGTAATGAATATGTCTCTTCAACTCCTAAATATGTTTTAATGTACCAAGCCTTAAACTTTCCCATTCCAGAATTTATTCATCTACCGATCATTAAAGAAACAGTTGATTCTGATAAAAAACTAAGTAAAAGAAACCAAGCGGCTACGGTTGATTCTTTAAAAACTCGTGGTTATTTAAATTCTGCCATAATTAATACTCTAGCTTTAACTGGTTGGTGTCCAAAAGAAAATAGAGAAATTTTTTCCTTAGAAGAGTTAATTAATGTTTTTGATGTAAATGGTATCGGTAAAGGTAATGCCATATTTGATATTGATAAACTTAATTGGTTTAATAATTATTATTTAAAACAAATGGATAAAGAAGCTTTCGTTAGTTTCGTAAAACCTTTTTTAGCATCAGCTTATGATTTAAGTAATCACGACGATGAATGGATAAACAAACTTATAAGTATTTATCAAGAGCAAATTTCTTATGGATTAGAAATTATAAACTTTACATCTCTATTTTTTAATAAAGAAATAATTATTGACAAAGATTGTAGTGAGTTTTTAAATAGTGATGAAAGTATTGCTAATACTTTATCGATTTTTAAAACAGAAATTGAAAGTATAAAAGAATGGAATGTTGAGAGTATTACTAACGCAATAAATAACACAAAAGAAAAAAGTAACGCTAATGGTAAATTACTTTTCATGCCGATTAGAATTAAAATAAGTGGTCAAATGCATGGCCCAGAACTTCCAGAAACAATATTTCTTTTAGGAAAAGAATTAGTTTTAGACAGATTAAATTAACAACGTATAATAAAGAAGGAGAATTTTTATGAAAATATATAATACCAAAACCAGAACTATTGAAAAAATAATCCCTCATCAAGAAGGCGAAATAAAACTTTATACCTGTGGACCAACCGTTTACCACTACGCCCATATTGGTAATTTAAGAACTTATATTATGGAAGATGTCTTAGAAAAAGCTTTAACTTATCTAGGTTACAAAGTAACAAGAGTCATGAATATTACCGATGTCGGACATTTAACTTCTGATGCTGATAGCGGCGACGATAAAATGGTCAAGAGTGCTGAAAAAGAAAAAAAGACCGTTTTAGATATTGCTGAGTATTATACAGATGCCTTTTGGCAAGATGCCAAAAAACTTAATATAACCAAACCAGAGATAGTCAGTAATGCTACTGATAATATCGACGAGTATATAAAAATAATTGAAAAATTAATAGCGACTGATTATGCTTATATCACTGGAGATAATGTTTATTTCGATACTTCTAAAGTTAAAGAATATTATGCCCTTACTAATCAAAACGAATCAGATTTACTCGAAGGGGCCAGAGATACAGTTGAGAAAGATGACAACAAAAAAAATAAAACTGATTTTGTTTTATGGTTTACCAAAAGTAAATTTAAAGACCAGGAATTAAAATGGGAATCTCCTTGGGGATTAGGATATCCTGGGTGGCATATTGAGTGTAGTGGTATCTGTATAAAATATTTAGGAGAATACTTAGATATTCATTGTGGGGGAGTCGATAATATCTTTCCCCATCATACCAATGAAATTGCCCAAAGTGAAGCCTATCTAGGGTCTAGTTGGTGTAAATATTGGTTCCATGCTGAACATTTAAACGACGAATCTGGAAAAATGAGTAAAAGCCACGGCGAAACTTTAACTATAAACACTTTAATTGAAAAAGGTTATGACCCGCTAAGTTATCGTTTCCTATGTTTATCAAGTCATTATCGTAATCAACTGACCTTTACGTACGAAGCTCTAGATGGAGCAACAAATGCTTATAAAAAGTTGAAAAATAAAATTCAAAATTTAAAACCATCAGAAACTTTAGATGAAGAAGCGTATACCAAATATGATAATGAATTTAAGGGTCAGTTAGAAAATAATCTTAATACTGCTAATGCTATAACTTTAATCTTTGATTTATTATCCAGTGATGTTAATGATAAAACCAAATTAACTTTAATTGATGCTTGGGATAAAGTTTTAAGTCTTAATTTAATCGAAAAAAACAGCTTTACTGAAGAAGAAAAAAAAGAGATTGAAGATGCAATTAAAAAACGTCAGGAAGCTAAAGAAAAAAAAGATTTTAATACCTCTGATATAATTAGAGATGAACTATTAGCAAAAGGAATAGTTCTTGAAGATACTAAGGAAGGTACTAAGTATAAAAGACAGTAATAGGAGACAAAAAATGAATTACGAAACAGCAGAATCAGAATTTAAAAAATATGCTAAAGATTATGATAAAACTAACCCTAAAATAAATTTAAAAATTAAACATTCCTTTACCGTTGTAGAAAAAAGTGAGTTTATTGCCAAAGAGTTAGGACTTAATTCTGAAAATATAGAATTAGCAAAAATAATCGCTCTCCTTCATGATATTGGAAGATTAAAACAAATAAAATTATACAATAGCTTTAAAGATCATAACACAATGGACCATGGTAATTACGCCATAAAAATATTATTTGAAGACAATTTAATTCGAAATTTTGTTTATGACAACAAACACGATAAAATAATTTCAAAAGCCATCAAAAACCATAATAAATATAAAATAGAGGAGCGTCTTACAGATGAGAAATTACTACATTGTAAAATTATTAGAGATGCTGACAAATTAGATAACTATGAAATTATATCGACGACAGAAAAAACTTTTTCACCAACAGATAAAATAACAAATGAAGTCTTTAATGATTTTATCAATCATAAAAATATTGACATAACTACCCTCAAAACAGAACTTGATAAATTCATATATTATATTACTTGGATTTTTAATATAAATTTTGATTGTTCTCTAAAATATATTCAAGAAAAAAATTATATAAACTTAATGTTTGATAGATTTAAGTTTGAAGATAAAGAAACAAAAAATAAAATCGAACAACTAAGAAAAGTTGCTAACAATTATTTAGAAAACAAAATAAATAGTAGATAACAAGGAAAAAACATGATAAAACAACAATTTTGTTATATAATTATTATAGAAGGATTGATTAATTATGAAAAAAATATTATTTAGCTTAATCGTAATGGCATTATTTATAACTCCAGTTTATGCAATCGGTGGCGATAACGATACGAGCATTGAAGGAAGACCAGAAGCAGAATCAAGAGTTGATATTGACCCAATTATGGAAGAAGATTTTGTCCCAATAAACGAAGATGTAGTTCCTATATCAGCTGAAAACGAAGACGATAATGATTTTAATAAATGGTTATTAATCGGTGGAATAATAGTAATATTAGTAGGCGGCGCTGCAATAATCTTTTCAAAAAAATCAAAGAAATAAATTTTTAAAATATAATTTTAAGAGGTGAATTTTATGGATATTATTATGATAATAGCAATACTTACAATCCCCGCTATAGCTCATCTTTTTGTGCACGCAACTTATAAAAAATATAGTAGGATAGAACTTGATAAAAAAATTACTGGTTTTGAAGTTGCCAGAAAAATTTTAGATGCTAACGGCTTAGAAAAAATATATATTGTAGAAACTGGAGGGAAACTAACAGACCATTATGACCCTTCTAAAAAAGTCGTCAGACTTTCTAAAGAGATTTTTCATGGCGAAACTATCTCAGCAGCTAGTATTGCGGCTCACGAAGCAGGGCATGCCATTCAAGATCATAAAGGATACTTATATATGAAAATTCGTAGCGCTATATTTCCTGTTGTCAGGATTGCAACTCAGTTTTCTTATATTATAATAATTCTTAGCTTTATTTTCGAAATGGCTCATCTATTTTACTTGGGAATAGCTACTGTTGCAGCAGGTTTATTATTTCAACTAGTAACATTACCTGTTGAATTTGATGCTAGTAAAAGAGCAAAAGATGAAATGCAAAAACTGAAATTAATATCTACTGGAGAAGCAAAAGGAGCTTCTAAAGTTCTCAATGCTGCAGCTATGACTTATGTTGCTGGAGTTCTAGCGACCGCTCTCCAATTATTACGTTTCGTTATGATGTTTAAAGGCAGAAGATAAAAAAAGCAACGAACCTCGTTACTCAATAAATGTTGATATATGAAAGTTAGTAATTTGATCTCCCAGGAGATCTTTTGCTTTTTTCATGTTATCATGTGTATCTTCTAAAAATATTGCGTGCTCATCTTCTTTCAACATATTTTTAATAAATTCTGATTTAGCAAAAGGAATAGTTCCTTTTTCATAATCATTGTTTTCTCTTATTAAAATAAATGTGTTTTCGCGTTTTATAAAGGGCGCATGTTTTTCTAACCACTCTTGCTTTTGCGTTGCATCTGAATTATACCTGCAAGCACTTAAAATATAAAGCTCAAGATTAGGTAATTCATTTATCTTTTCTAAACATTCAATTACAGAAGTTAAAGGTCTTAAATTAACAAACAAACTATTTTCATTTTTTTCTTTAAATTCCTTTGTAAAAAAATCATATTCAACTATAGTTCCATCCATATCAACAAATAATAAAACTTTTGCTTTACTATCACATATAGTTTTTATTCTTTCATAAAATGAAGATTCCATAATTATCACCTGACATTCATTGTAACATACTTATAATTTTCATGCATTTTATGGTATACTTTATAGAGAATAAAGGAGTATCAAAAGTGATAAGTAAGTTTAATAATTTAATTCAATCAATAAAAGATAAAAAATTCACTCCCCTGAATATCATTTTATTAAGTATTATTTTAATCCTTATTGTTTTTATTGTATTTACTTTCTCAAGATATATTTATAATCTACTCAGAGAAGGTATATTTACTTCAGAAGCTTTTTATTTTAACAGTGACAAACTAAATGAAAATATTGCTAATTATCGTTTGAATAATTGGTCTGGAGCAGATACTTATACTGTTGTTATTAATATGAATAGTCTAAAAAATAATGAAGTCGGCGCTGAAACTGATATTTCCTATGTAACAGAGATAACTTGCTCAAGCAATGTTCTTTGTGAATTATCTAAAGCTGAAGGAATTATTTTTTCTGTTACTAATACCGATAGTTTTATTGCAACCATAAGACCGAATACAACATTTACTGATGGTGATATTGCAACTTTCACTATTACTGCATCATCAACTTCTCCTTACAGGAAAACTCTTACAGGAGAATTCATCCTCGTAGTAGGCAGAGAAGGCTTAAGTTATGAAATAGGAGATATTGCAAGAAGAACTTTCCTTGAACTACGTATTACAAATACTCTGTCTTTCTACACCGTAAGAACTGCTTTCGGTCCATACAATATCGGCGACAGAATAGATGAAAGAACTTTCAGAAATCTTTCTCCTACTGAGAGGGGTAATGCCACCTCAGCTACTATTACCTTATCTTTTAATCCTGAATTAATAGTTAAAGATATGACAACTAAAGCATTTTTAAGAGCATTTAATATCCAAACAATCAATATCAATGGTGTTGAATACGTTAATAGAATATCTTTTACAATGGATGCCTTATCAAGTGAAATAATAACTTTCTATAAAAAAGATATAAACATGGATTATACATACCCATTTGTTAATAACACACCAATTGTTAATATTGAATACGAGGTTTAATATGAATATAGCTAATGAATATATAAAATTTTGTGAAAAAAATATAACTAACTATCTGAGCGTTCTTCTTAAGACCATTGAAAATGAAGAAATAATTAAAGACTATATCGCAGCATACATGGACGTGAGATATTTTAATCCTGACAATATAAAAAAGATAGATAAAACTACCCTAGAAGTTAAATACCCAGAATATCAAGATTTTGTTGATGCCCTCTATTATTTGACTGGAATAATTTACGCCCTTGATAATATAACTAATGTCGAGGAAATAAAAGATGTTATCTCATCTTTTGAAATAAAAGTCGGCGTCAAAAACGAATTAGAAAAACTAGTTAAAAACAATCTAAAAAAACGTGATAAATTATTAACAAGTTTTTCTTCCCCTGATTTTGATATAACATTCACTAATACTAGCGTTAAAGACTTATTTAAAGTAACACTTATTCATAATATTAAGTTTGATCCTTTATTTAGTGATGTTTCAATAAATAAAGTGTTTAATTCTGGAGTTGTCAGTGAAGATAAATTATTCGTCCTCTACCATATGGTATCCAATCAAGTACTTCAAGATATAATTGCTAAAAATTTAAAGAAAAAATATATGATTCCAATTGAAAGTACTCTTTTCCAAAAAGAAAAAAAATTATCTGGTTTATTAAAAGCTATTGATAATGATATAATAAAAGATAGAGTAAGCATAACCGTTACCTACAAAGAATTTTTAGATGCCAAAGAAATAATTTTGAGTTTAAAAAGGGAAGGTTATAACTTTGCTGTTATTATCGATGATGTCTACGAAGATAACATTGCTAATAAAACAAGATTAAAAATATTTAAATATATTTTACTAGAAAAGAAAAGCGAATCAGGATTTAAAGGAGTATAAATATGCAGTTGTTTGTTAGGTTTCTATTTGAATTATTAAGTAACTTCTTCGGCGGATTTTTAACAATCTTCCGAGGTATTTTAAATGGTGTAGTTCAAATATTCAATGTTAGAAATTATATTCAAGTTATTAATACTTATTCAGATGAATTTAGCACCCTAGAATGGATTCTTGTTGGCATCGCCCTAATGATTCTTTTAGCCCTTATTGGCTTGATAGTATTTTTAATTATCATGTTAATCAAAAAATATATTCGTTTCCGTAGGACTGTTGTTGAACAAGAACATTTATTAGAAGAGCTTGGAACGCTAAGTAACGAAGTAGAAAAAATGATGAAAGAAAGAGAACAACTAATGGCTATGAAAGTTTCTCAGTTAGGTTTAAAGCCTGGTGAAGAACCAAATATTGAGGGTATTGAAGGCGAAGACGAAGATAAAGAATTTAGTGCTGATGAATGTCGTTTTGCTAAATTAAGAGATATTGATATTGAATATGTTAATTATCAAATCAAAACTTATGAAAATGATTTTACCCTGGAGCAATTAGTGGATTTATTTAGAAATTTCTCAGCATCTAAACTAGGACTCTATTATACCGAAAATATAATTCGTATCTTCTTCGCAGCTCTAGCCAGTACTAAACTTATCATCTTACAAGGTATCTCTGGAACTGGTAAAACGTCTCTTGCTTATGCTTGGGGAAAATTCTTAAAACATGATTCATGTGTCGCGTCAGTTCAACCATCATGGCGTGATAGAACCGAACTGTTTGGTTATTTCAACGAATTTACTAAAAGATTTAATGAAACCGACGTTTTAAAAGAAATCTATAAAGCTAATTATACCGATGATATTTATACAGTTATTTTAGATGAGATGAATATTGCTCGTGTTGAATACTACTTTGCAGAGATGTTATCTATCTTGGAAATGCCAGATAAAAATGAATGGGTTGTTGAACTCGTTGCTTCTGGATGGCCATCTGACCCAAAGAAAGTTATTAATGGTAAATTAAAACTGCCAGACAATATTTGGTATATCGGAACAATCAATAATGATGACTCTACCTTCATGGTAACAGATAAAGTATACGATAGAGCAATTCCAATCGATATTAATGATAAAGGAAAAGTTTTTACTCCTAAAGATACAGATCCAATTGATATAAATCATTCATTCTTACGTAGTTTGTTTGAAGAAGCTTATCAAAAGAATTTAGTTACCCAAGAAAGCATTGATAAAGTAGCAGCTCTAGATGATTATGTTATCAAACACTTTAGAATCACTTTCGGTAATCGTATTATCATGCAAATGCATAAATTTGTCCCTGCTTTTATCGCCTGTGGAGGAGATGAAGTTGATGGAATCGACTACTTCCTTGCTCGTAAAGTTTTACGTAAGTTTGAGCAATTAAATGTTTCTTACATTCGTAATGAAATTGATGGCTTAATTGACTTCTTAGATAAAAATTTTGGTAAAGACAAAATGAATGAATGTAGAGATTATCTTCTTCGCTTGAAGAAAATGACTTGAGGTGAAGGATAATGAGTGTAATAGATTTATTAAATACTACCCCAGATAAAAAACTTAATGATTTCAATCAAAATGTTGATTCCAAATTAAAAGTAAAACTAGAATATAATGAAGTTGGTAATAATGATT
>Ga0131853_10010966_pt1 | contig 16568 bp, 11 predicted proteins | sample TergutLab28metaG_FD_92764 | JGI IMG/M metagenome (GOLD analysis project Ga0131853, IMG submission 92764) | Labiotermes labralis P1 segment gut microbial communities from Petit-Saut dam, French Guiana - Lab288 P1 (version 2) (version 2) | ecosystem: Host-associated > Arthropoda: Insects >...
CGGCCTGTTCGTTTCGCAGCGCACAGGCAGTCACTCTGCTGGAATTTCATGTACCATTCACGAATTGTTTTGTCTGTAGGTGGTTCTGTGTGGTACATGATCCGAAACCTCCGTTGCACCGTCGCAATTGACTCAGTTTTGGCAAATTCCAAGACACAGAACGCTTTCTTATTCACTATGAACGCCATTTTTCGTCACGACTACCCCCTAGCGGTGGAACCTGCAAATACGCCAAGGCCCCTAGTACAAAAAAAACTTGGAGAGATTCTCTACCTATTGATATGCTCCTTTCTGCCATGTCTGCCTTGGTTGTTGCGCAGTCGAGTTAGGAAATCCCGGAGGGACGTATGAATAACCCTGTATAATGGCCGCGTGCGGGATTGCGTAGAATCGAGTCGAGTCTAGGCCCACGAGTGTTGCCGAGTCGAGAGTGTTGATGCCGCATGGTTTCATTTTCATCAGTCGGACACCATTGATCGGGCGTGATGGCTATTTTAAGTTAAGAAATGAATGTGGGACAGTTGATTCTTTTAGTTAAAGGGCCACCAGGCAATATACAATGCCTGTCGTTGTGAACACAGGAACAGAGACTGCATAGCCAGCGTTTGGGTACAAGTTGCACAGGAGACGGACAACATATTTCGAATTCCAGTTTCTTAATGTTTATTTGGTGCACCGTCAAGTTTCATGTCTTCCGGCGCAAACTTCTTCCCCACATAATTGCGTGCAAAAGAAGCAGGTTGAAATTTTCCATCGCTGTAGATCAGTGTTTCTCACCCTCCGGGCCGCGGGCCGGTATCGGTCCCTGGCATCAATTATACCGGCCCCGCGAGTGGTTCTCTTGGAATTAGTCATTTTTAGTTTTCTAAGCAATTTTCATGAATCAGTGTTTTATAGTGGAAATATTCTGAGGAGAAAAATATTCGTGAATGTGTCGTAAAACTCAGACCCAGATATTGGCCTGAGGAAATTACAATATGCCACAAGATTTCATTACTCCAGTGACTGATAACTAATTTAAATATAATTTTATATTTGTCAACATGCCACGCCGTATACATAAGTGTACTAATACTCTTTTTGATTATGCCATAATTAATTATTAATACTTACTTAATTTAATGTATGAACGTAAAAAATGGAAAGGTATTTACGAGTAAATTTGTTGGGACGGAGCCCTCGTCTTATGAAAAAAGAATTCACCGGACCGCGGTCTCGCAAAGGTTGAGAAACACTACTGTAGATTACTTGTGCACTGTTCAAAGAGTTCGAAAAAAACCTGTCGGAATTGATTGAACTCTACTCTGTCGGTGTGCAACCGAAAAAAACCTGTCGGAATTGATTGAACTCTACTCTGTCGGTGTGCAACCCCCCCCCCTCCCCCCGACTCTAGAGCCCGACTGGCCTCGACTCGACTCTTTGGGTGAGTATGCACCCTTTGAATGTGCTTAATGATAATGTAGGCCATCCCTTTTGTATCAACATGTATTTTTGTATTCCCATGTTTGCTGTGGGGTGTTTCCGCAAATAGTGTTTTGTCGCCCTCTTATAGGCCCGTAAGGAAAGTTCGTTTCTGTTGCTAATGTGTTCGTATTCCTGCAGTTAATGGGACGTGTAAGCAAGCTTTGCGAACCCGTGGGCGTGATTTTTTCAATGTGCATTGTTCAAAAATGTCTGTGCTTGTCAGTGTACCTATATATATATATATATATATATGTATATATGTATATATGTGTGTGTGTGTGTGTGTGCAAAAAATTTCAGACCTGGGAATTCCAGCCATTGAATTTAGGTGGTACTAAAAGTCCTAGAACTGAAGTATTAGGGTCAGGATTGTGCGTACTTTCTGTAGGGAATGATCGGTCAGCATTGGAAACGTGGGCCGAGGTGCTTGCAGGAAATTTATCATGACGTGATCCCTACTCCCGAACCTTGAAGGATGTTATTAGGTTGATGGCTGTGTTAACTATCTGGTCACTTTGCCCATCGGGTAAGGGGTTACGATATTGTGGCATGGTCTAGGCTTGGCTCGGAGGCGATCGGAATGTGGTAGCGCAGATATGAATCCTGGCCTTGCCGCTAGAGATCGAAACCCTTACACCGTAATACCGTTATAAATCTTCAGGTGAGTATGTTCTGCTGGATAAGGACCATGATCTTAAAAAAGCGGAGTGTTCCTGTGCGGGCCATGAAGGCATGTAGGGACCTTAGCACTAGTTGGAGGTGAGTGGTCAGTTTCACGCTTCGGACGCTTTAGCTCCGGAGAAGTAGCCTGCTCTGTTCATTGACTAGGAAGCTGGGTTGGCTGCAGAGTCCGTCTGGACGTTTTGAATAAGACAAAAGTCTCTTTACATCTGCTGGTAATCGAGTCACTGACCGTCCATCCCATAGCCTAGTCACCTTACTGACAACCCACTCCCGGCCTCAAATACCACGGAGATAATACCGTTTAGGGGTCTACAGATGTTACAAAAATCTGGGCGCCATCTCAACATTTCTTGCACCGGAAGGGTAACAGGAAGTAAGTTCCGTACTGAGAACCCCCAAGTATTAGGCGCCAAGGTACAGAATTTAGTCGCCACGGGCGCTTTGGCGCTAGGGTTGTGTTATGGATTGTATGGAACTTAATTTTGCAGTGCATTAAAAATGTTTTGATGCAGGAACGGGATGTTGAGGGAATGAGTCGCTCTGGATTTTTCTGATGTGTCAGTTTGTCTTATTTTATCTCTTCCTGTTGCAGCAGGAATGACTGTGACAGTTGGCTGTCACCGGTGTAAGTTTTTGATGCCAAGAATACATTGTAGTCATATATACACAGTCACAAGCAACGGTCTGAATGGAGCGAGCGACGTGAATGGGTTGAGTTGTCGAGCGGATTTTGCGGGGGTGTGAGTGACGGAGGAACTGCGACGAAGCAAGGCCGCCGACATATCGAGCGATGCCGCAGTTGGGAAACGCTGCACGATGATAAATTATGGGCCGCGGCTGTTCGCTGGTATTGCATGAGTGTGAAATTGGGTCCCTTGTCCTAAAGCAGTGCTGTTCAAACTTCTTTTCCTCGCGTACCACGATCGCGAACAAATTTACCCGTACCACCAGCTACTGAAAATGTGAATGACAAATAGTTTGCAATTTTCTGGTTTAACTTTATGAATAGTTCGTAAATGTTTTTCTTTTCGTTTGAAAACATCTCAGCAATTTTAGTAACGCGATTAAAATCTTTGAAATTGAATTATGAAAAAGGCTATATTTCCGAAATGACTTCACGTACCTCCAAATGACCTTCCGCGTACCAATGGTTGAAAAGCACGGCGCTGAGGAGAGGACAGATTGAAGTTGAGAGCGCAGGTGTGACGTGAGAGGGAAGAAGTAACAGCTCTAGAAATATGCCTTATGAAGGAGCTCCATAGTTTGCACTCATTCACGAAATAGTGTTGAGTTGCAAGACCGGGTTGAAGGCTACCGTCATCACCGTAGCTGCTGGAGGCCCAGAGGGCGGGACCATTATTTGGGAAATAATCTGGTAAGTTTAGTCCCTTGAAATTCGGTCGTGCTTCAGAAAATATTTGTTTTAATAAAATCGGTTATATCGAACGTGCGGTAGTTGAATGTTCTGAATGCCATTTTCGAGCAGTTGATCGTGTTTAGCCGGGAAAAGGCACGTGTGTTGCGCACATGGAGGTTAGCAATGAACACATGACAACTTAAGGTTAAGATTCGCTGAAGTGAAGTAAGTTTTCGTTTGTACCTTAAATAAAGTTATAATCAAGTAACATAATTTACACATTCACAGTCATTATTTTAGGGCAGTGCAAGACACATTTCGTGACCGTTAGTTCTTCACGCTGTACTTCATAAAACAACTTGGTCGCCTCCCAGTTTGTGATTTTCTGCGTTTGTGGCCGGTCAGCTGTTATAAACAGGAGGCGTAAGTCTTGTTTTCCAGGGGTCAAAAGTGTTAAACCGGTCTTGATTATTAGAATGATCAAATCATGGGATAGGTGAAGTGTTTAGCGTGCAGTGCTGAGAAATGCATTGAGAATGTTTGTCTCAAAATCCCCGAGGGTGTGGTGTGGAGTGGAGAATCCTTTCGCAAGATTGGCGTTGGTGGGAGGGTAAAGGTAAAGGTAAATTTCACCCTAGAACATGCCACGAAGGCCTAGAGAGGAAGTAGATGAGTAGGTCCACTCTTTCTTTAACCACGGCGCAAGGTGGGGGTGGGTGGTCAACAACACCCTCTGGTCTCTTTATCCACGGGAAAGACCCGGTACCCGTTGTACATGAGGCTGGGTGGGCCCCAGGGCCGGTCTGGACGGATGCGGCAAATCTCCCCGGACCGTCCAGCCCGTGGCGAGTGGGCATACCGATTACGCTTCCCCGGTCTGCGTTAGCGGGAAGTTCGTATTAAACTTGTGAATATCAATGTATTATGATATGTGACGCCGTGTAGTTTTGTATGTGGTTACCAGCGTTTCAGCGAAACCTGATGCCACCTTACTCCAGGTGACTTTCCATAGATGTGAAGACTGTGGGAGCTGTTTCTTCCGAAGTGCTGTTGCCTAGCTAGCAGATTACGCGACGTCAGTAGTATTAATAGTGGCCACCAACAGAACGTCAAGTCCGAATTATCAGAATTGTTTTAAATGGACCAGTCGTTCCAAAACTTCTATGTGTGTGACCCTGAAGTAGCATATGGTACGTGACACGTGACCCCACCATGGAAACGCTTAGAATTCTCCTCTGTATTCAGTACAGTCGAATCGACTCTCCGCCTCAGTTTTACTGCAACTTGGAATGAAATGTAGAAGTGATAAGGCTTTAAGTACAATGAAGTTGTACCGTAGAATGAAGCGTGTTCATTAGTTATTTAAAGTTTAATTGCTCCAGTATTTTTACAATTAATAAACACAGATTGAATAATTACATTTTCTCGGTCACTGTTTGAATTTAGATGCAATTTTGCTCCAGTATTTTTAAAACTAATAATCACAGATTCAATGATTACAATTTTTTCGATCATTCTGTTTGAATTTAGATGCAATTTTTGTTATTTTTCCCCCATAATCATCGACTTCTCCTTAATAGCCCTCCCGCTATCCTACGTCAGACGGCCCGCGACCCCGATTTGGGTCGGGACCTAAGCCTGTTGTACGTTATGTTGGCTGGATTGGTTTGGTTCATGACGTCATCCAAGTAATGCCCTTGTGAATACACTAGTTTCCCTGCCGGTGCGGCAGAAGTAGGGATTTTGGTGACCCGTTGACCCAGCTTCTTATTAAGGGCTCTGATTCATGGGATTTCGTAGCTGGGGATCCGATACTGACCGAAGGGTGGGGTTAACACTGTATAGACCAGGCCTCGCCAACGTGCGGCCCTCATTCACCTGAATAGTTTCAGTAATACAATTTAACGAGCATAATATAGTAGCTCAACATAACAAATTGCTGTCTGTAAAATACTGTTGAATTCATTCGTCCCCCGCTTTCGATATAATTATACAGATGTGTTGCTGTCATGCGAATCCTTAACGAATTGTGTGGCCCTCCTGTGGGTTGAAGTTGGCCACCCCTGGTCTAGACCTCCGTGGGGCCTGCCCAGTCTTGTAGCCAGTGGATATAAGGGAAACAAATACATTTGCCGGTTGTTCAAGAGGAAAAGTTGTTAGGGGTAAGGTGCTGGAAGCTGAAAGAAGTTACTAGTGATCTTGAACACATTGTAACAGAATTGATACCCACTTAACGCCAAAGTACCTGGAAGCCAAGATCGCAGTGCGCATAGGAAATTCTCCCTACTAGCGTGGGGCACTGGTGTTTGAGAAGTGGGGTGATAAGTCACGACGTTTACCAGATATACCCCCGTTCCGGTGACATCTCTTAAACGTGTTGCATAAGGAACCCACCTTCCTCAGGGTTTTTCTAGTGTTTGCGACGGCGTAGTGTGTGGCTTGTAATTCGTCCCGCACCGTCCCTCAGGAGAGCTTTGCCCTATGAGACGAGGAGGCGGAGTTTGAATACATTTGCATTGTTATGTTAACAGTACCGTGGCCAAAAGTAGACGGACGTGTCACAAATATGGCGATGGAAGTGTGGGAGAAGTGGAGCAGTGCCGACCGACTTTTCAATTTTCGCATTCCTCTTCGTGGTAGATTTATTTGACGCATGTTATACCCCGGGGATAATGCGATCGGGGTTTTTTTAAGCTGGCCACCCACCACCATCTAGTGTCGAGATAAATAATATATATTGTCGTGCCTCCTCTCCTCCATACCTACGAGTATTCGTGACGCCAACAGTGGGCGCCGGCAGCTTTACCTTTCAAAATGCTAATTGTTAAAGTCCATGCATAGCTTTTTGTACGTGGCGCCTGTTCACAATATGCCTCCTTTTGTGCCTCCCTCCTGTAATTTCACTACCATCATTTGAACGAAACATGAGAGCGTAATGCGTCACATTCGAAAGAGTCTGCTTTGGTTTGAAATCCGCTGGCCTCTCATCGTGCCCGTTTTCGTGTTTTTCACAGTTTGTCAGTCTAAATTATGAAATAACACCTTAAATTCTAACCTGTTTGCTTCCATGATAGTCACAGGCCATTATTGTATATCACTCATTGTCGTATAAACTGTGCGCTTGATACACCGTCCATACATAAGCCAAGACTGGATGACCATAGGTCACGTTGTTTAAACGTATGTACAGTGTGTTCATCCAGAAGTTCCACCTAAACTTTTACTGAGCTAGTTTGCCATACGACGGTTATTGATGACACCATTTTGAGGTCAGTAACCGTAATAGATATACTCGCCCTTCTGGGATGTTACGCAGCGTTGATTGGTAGGTACGGACGTTTCGAGACAACCTGTCGGTATCACCTTACACTTGAAGATAGGGCGGATAGGTTGTCCCGAAACGTCGGTAACTACCAGTCAATGCTGGGCGACATCCCAGAAGGTCGAAGATCCCATTTACACTGCTGCACAAGCCGGAAATTACCGAACAGTAATCATGGATTACCACTGAATATGAAATCCTGCACAAACGTGAGGCGATAAAGAGATTGGATTAATTCCTTAAAGTCTCTGGCCTCAGGCGCAGGGAAAGTTAGTGGACCTAGGCCAAGTCACAAGTCGGGGGAGTGCGCGAACTGGTGTGGGCGTGGATCAGCGTGTTTCTGCGGTCAAAGTGGGGGAGGTGCCAGTATTCTGCTTACGTGATAGCTGCAGTAATGTGGAGGAGTTAGGAATAGGAAGACCGTAAAGTTCGTGAGACTGGCGCTGAAGGTTGTTACGCACAATGGCGAGGACTCTGTAAATGTAATGCTGTTTGAATGCATCTTGTGCAGTGTACCATATTTCAGCACTAAAATACAGTATACAATTATAATGCTAATTACGACCGAGCCCAGCGTTTCTATTAGCACGCATATTTTAACGTTTTTTAACGTTATTTTAAGTTGAATCTCTTTGTTTTAGAAAAAATAATGGTTTTAACTAGCCTACTGCCTTCCCCTAGAAGGTGACCGTGTTGTTGAAACGATCGCAGCGATAATAACCTTTAGAAAGTGTAATAAAACTCATTAGAGCGTCGGGCCAGCGCTTATCAGTGAAGTGGGAAAGAACACGCTATATTAATTTTGCTTTTTTTTTTCATTAAAAAAACTTTGACTTTGAATACGTGCATTGCCGAACGCGAACACACACACGCACGAAAACGCCTCTAGAAATTAATTTCATCTGTTTAGGCAGCAATGAAATTTACTGCATTTTACGACATGTTGCATAATGATTGTTTTATTTTCCACATAATGCCTTTTATTTCATAATATATTTTTCTTTTCTAATAATTTTTTTTCATAAATTGTGCGTTAAAATTTAATATTGTCCCCGGTAGAATAAAGATTATCAAGAGAAACCATGAAATGTGATAGTCGTAAAAACAGTAACGTGAAGTTCGTGCACACGCCATGAAGGTATATAGGGGAGTGGAGGTGTAGCTCTTCAGATTCTTAACCCCCGGCACTAGATGGATGTGAATGGTCAGCCTAACGCCCAGACGCTTTACCTCCGGCGAAGGAGCCCGGTAGTCATTGCATAGAATGCTGGGTTGTCCCCAGAGACGGTCTGGACTTTTGGAAAAGAGGAAATTTCTTTCCCCTGCCGGGGTTCGAATCTCGGGACGTGCAGTCCCTGGCCTGGTTACAGTACTGACTGAGCTGTCCCGGCTGCGCTCGTAGTCATAAAAAACTTAATTACTCCATGGTGCAGAGTCCTTCTTGAGCAGCTAACTGGTTTGCAGCTAGTCAAGAAATTCCACGCATTTCACAGAACCCGAAGGTTCATTACCGCACTCACAGCGTACGCCACCTGTCTCTATCCTGAGCCAGCCCAATCCAGCCCATATACCCACATCCCACCTCCTGGAGATCCATCCTAATATTATCCACCCATCTACGTCTAGGTCTCCCCAGTGGTCTCTTTCCCTCCGGTTTCCCCACCAAGACCCTATACACCCCACTCTCCTCACCCATGCGCGCCACAGTCATAAAAAACGTGAAGAGTAATAATTAGAATATTCCAGGTGCATCTAATAAATCGCGTGCTTTGCTTTTTTTTTGTGTGAAGATCAACATCAGTATGTGTAAAGTTTTCTCAGTAAAACAATCCATACGAACTGTGCCACGGAATGCAGCAGTGCGACTATTGATACTGCATCTCCACAGCTAGCGGAAAGTGTATTTGGTAACAGCCACGCTTTCAGTTGATTATGATCTGTACCTTGATTGTACTATCGTCATTCTTCGAAACCCTGATTCGCTGAAGTAATTAGAGCCGCAACATGCATGAACTGTAGCAACATTCGTCTTCGAATAGGGCATCTTGCGGACGGTCGTCGCTTGCATAAGTGTCATTCACTCTGTTTTCAGTGATAAATCATCGTGGAAATAAATAGTGGGAGGCAAGTGAACTCATTGCGCTCAGATTCTTCAGATCTGCTTTCAAAATCCTGTACGACCATATCAGTACACAGAACATAGAGAGATGCATCAAATGCGCCTTCATACTCTGTCATCACCAGTCTTCCATAACGTCAGTTTTCCTTTGACAGAATCAGTGGTGCCACTGTTCATAATTATGGCCTGGCCTTACTTTCAGTTTGGATCTCGGTGTTTCAACCCTTTTATTTAGCGGTAAGATTTGTGAGCAAATCATGATTTAGCAGCCAGCGAGAGTTTTGTCAGTGTGGACGTAATTCACGTCTGTCTTGAGAGAAGCGCCACAGTTGCAGGAAAGGATTGCTGGAACGTTACTACGAAGTTTCCTGTACGCTGCCACCGGATTGCAGCATGCGGTACCGGGTGTTCATACTGCGCGTGGGTTTTGTATAACAGAAATGTGTAAATCTTGTGCTGAAGAGGCCAACTTGTCTCCATCTAGTGCCGACGTGAAGAATGAGTGGAGCTACATCTCCAGTCCCTCAGTATTCATGGCGTGTGTAGGGCACACTCCCCCCCCCCCCTTCTTTGCCTTTGATGTTGAAGAGGCCTAGTATGGATTGAGCATGTGGCGCAATCATTTCGTGGAATAAATGTATGCAGAGCCTATGTAAGAGACCTGCTCACCTCCATCTAGTGCCGAGGTGAAGAATAAGTGGACCTGTACCACCACCTCCGCTGCGTGTCGTCATGGCGTGTTTAGGGCAGACTCGTCGGCCTTACTTCATTTCGTATGTTGAAGAGGCTTATTATATTTTGAATTAGTTTTTCCACAACAGTAATTGCACGCAACGAGTCGATCACTTCTGTACGTCGAGAGCTTGCTGATGAATGACAGTGTAACTAAAATGTGTAGGAAAGCGGTACAAATTTGCCAGCGTTTTCACCGGTCATGGCTGGAGCGTCATCTGCCGTCTCTGACAAGGAAGAATGGGAACATTCATTTCCAGGAGTCTAGCCGGAAAGATTTCATATATTTCTTTACTATGTCTTCCTACGTAATGGTATTGCTTTCAGCAGCTGTTGCTTAACATTTGCTTAATTTATGACGTGTTTTTCAAGCTTCCTTCCAGGGAGGAGCGCCTAAAATAATTTTGCATATACTAGTGAACACCCTTGTGGGAAAACGTTGGCGGGCCAGAAGAAGTTGACAGCGGGCAACGCAGTACAGTTACTGTTTAATTTTTGTTAAGAAAATTTATTTGTAAAACTTCTTCTGTACCTGTAACTCAACTTGTATGTAAGATTAAAAGTGAAGAATTTTTGCTGTATTTCGGGGGATGTTTGTTGTTTATCGCTGCATTTCGAAGTTTGTACGTATTTATTCCACGATTTGTCGTGGAACCCGTAATGATTTTCTGCGGAGCCCTAGTTGGTGAAAACTAGTTGAAGGTAAAATAAAGGTAAAATTTTTCCTGTGCACTTAGGCGTATCGTGGAGATTTGCAGGGGGGGGGGGGGGCAACCCCCCCTCAATTTTTCTTTGTTCCCCCAGATAGGGTTTTTGGGTCCTGTTTTTAAAGTTGAAAAAAAAAATGTAAATTTTTTCCTGGGCGTGGGGGGGTTGGGGGGGGGGTGGGGGGGGGGGGGGGGGGCAGACGCCTCTCCAATATTTCTTGGTACCTCAGAATGGGTTGTATGGCTACTGAGTTGAAGATCGGCAAATAAACGAATAGAAATATTTTCGAAACGACTAGTTTGGTGGTGTAAAGACAGAAAAAACTATAAAACCCGCGTTTTACGGGACACACAAGAGAGAGACATGGTTGGTTTTACCCCTTCCTGCACAGTGTTATTAGCCAAGTTATGCTTATGTCAGTGCGAGCTATAATGTCGTGTCGGGGGAGTCGAGGTGTGGCTGTACTCATTCTTAAACTCGGCACTAGATGGTGAATGGTCAACTTCCTATCTTGGGCGCTGTGCCGGGGGGAGGGGGACGGTACCAATGTAATTGGAGGCCGGAGACCAAAAGGCTGTCTGAGCGTCTTGAAAACGAGAGAAATCTCCTGCCTCTGCCGGAATTTGAGTCCCGGATTGTCCAGCCCATGGGCTTTGAACACAATAAACACAAGTAACTGGGCAACATCACAATCATCAGTTTTCACATCTCGGCCAAGGCTAAAGAAATTTCAAGGTCTTTTCTCAGTTCGTTGCCATCGGACATAATTATGTTTGACTCTTTTGGTGACAGTAAAAGGTTCACCTTAGAACAGTCCTTGAAGGCTTAGAGGAGGAGTTGAAGTATAGCTGTACTCTTTCTGTAACCTCTATACTAGATGGGGTGGGTGTGCAACACCATGCCTCAGCTGCTTTACTCCCTGGAAAGAGACCCTTTACCCATTGTGTACAGGAGGCTGTGTGGGCCCCAGGGCCTGTGAGGAAAATCTCGCTGCCGCCGAAATTCGTTCCTCAGACCGACAGGGCCGTAGCTGCTAGTGACTGGACTGTGTACCTTTAAGCCAAGCGGTTACTTTATGTATCATCAGGTTTAACAACTTTCCGAACTTCTACACGGTATTGACATTGCCTTTGTATTGTTTGTACGGATCTGGGAACAAACAGCGACTTCCCCGTTATGCAGCATAGCATACATCATTGACTGAATGGTTTTGTATAACCGAGGTGGAAAGTGTTTACTGCGCGGTACGCAACGATTCATTATGTGAAACAGATACGTTTCGTCTTTAAAGGGTAAATTTTCTTATAGTCATTATATTTTCTAGCCACAGTACCAAATTCAAAGGGTTGTTTCTGTGATTTCACGCAAAGCCACATCGTCTTGGCCTGCTAACATGCTTCGAAAATGTTGTTAGACTCAGTTGTAAGTTACGTTTGAAATCCTTACCTTTGTGCGTATTTCGCTGTTGCCGGGATGTTGTCTTTATGCATGGTTTTGAAATGTTCTGCTTTCCTGATTTTATTGTCATTTACACTAGCATTGTATACGAAGCACGCATTTCTGGTTAACATCGATGAATAAATGCATATTCTCCCATTTTCATTAAAATTGTCAAAGTTCATTTCCATTATTATTATTATTATTATTATTAGATCATTGTACTGAGAAGTCATTTTTTCTCCTTACACAAAACACTCAAAATACTGACAACTTTTATATGTAACATGAAAACCACAATACAGTCAGACAGCCTTTGGCCTAGGAACCTAAAAGCTAGGAGTGTTGATCGGACCTATACTTCAAACCGTTCAGTTGAAGAGGTAGGTCCCATTTCATTACCCCCAGAAACTTGACCAGCTAAGGATCGCTTGCACCGTCTGTTTTGTTCCACAGTACATAGATTTTAACGTGGGTGTGAGCTTTTACGCGATAAGACGGACAGTGAAATGCCGTTGGTGGTGCCAGCACATCGTTAACCAGCCCTCATTCAGTGCCAATTTCGGTTCACTGTACGGGCCTGTAATTCAAATGCTGTCGATCTGTTGCACCATACGGTCGTAAATGCTTTCAGGGATACATGAATTTAAACCCCCTCTTTCTCGGGCAGTAGTAGCAATTTAAAGCCCTCCGTCATTGAAGGCTTAGAAAACACCCCGTAAGAGTTATTTTAATCCCGGCGAATAACTACCACTATGTGGAAATGGTGGTAATTTGTCTTTCATTGTTCGCAGGTGAACAAACAGAATTAGTGCGGCATCTTATCGCGGCTTTGCTAGGGATAGGCTTGAAACAGATTTTCTTATTTCAGATGTCTCCGAGGGCAACATGTTGCTCGCGATCTACAGCTTGGGTGGTGGGGAACTACAAGAATATCAGTGAGGAAGTGAAAGTCGTCAGCCACTACTATTCTTCTTATATTATATTACTTGCTACATGTTTCGACTTTTGCTGAAAGCCATTATCTGGCAGTGTAAAAAAATACACAAAGAGAGCCTTTGTATATAAAACCCTTTGGAATAAAACGTGTTGATCTCGACTTTACAAAATAGAAGTTCTATTAGCTGAAACTAGGCAAAAGAGACTGTATTCATTCATTAATTCCGTAGTCTGTCGTATTACAGATCCGTAGTCTCCTCTAAAGCGAGTTCTCTACAGAGTGCGATCTAGTGCTTCCTCTATCAGTTTACAGTATAATCTCGTTTTCTTAAAAATCATCCACAAGCTGCTTACGTCTTCTTCCTCGTCTTTCCGTCATTTCAATTCTTCCTTCAATCCCCTCCTTCAGTAACGTGTTATAGAAGGCAGTTCTTACTAGTTTCTTGTTTTATTGGGTGTAAGACATTCCTTCTCCCTTTGACCCTGTGTTTACTTCTTTATTTTTCACATCCTATCTTCTCCATCCTTAATCCAGCACCACATTTCAGAACTTACAAGGTATTTCAGATCAACATTCGTGTCCAGGTTTCAGCACCATACAAAGCTACGCTCCAAATGTAGAACTTAAGTTTTTTCCTTAAATGTAAGTCTGACTGTGGGGTATAGGGTCTTCCTTCCTCTTGGATGCCACTTTTGCTATGGCAGTCCTGGATTTAATTTCATGGGTACATCTTGCATCATTTGTTAATCATGCTAGCCAAATAGCTGAAATATTCCACATCCTCCAGTTGTTTTTGATATATCATAATCTTCACTGGTGATGGTCGCCTTGATATTTTCATAATTCTAGTATTTTTCCACGTTCGTTTTCACCCACAGTATAATATAATGTATTATGTTAAAGTCGTTTTCCATTACTTAGGGTGTGAAAGGGAAACTCTTCGTTAATAATATAAGTCGCATGGGGTGCAATCTATAATGAAAAGTCTTATTAACCTCGAACTCTGACGTTTTTCTTAAAATAATACGTAAAATAAGCATGACAATACAAAGAATGTCTTCTTGTTTAATTTTTATTTTTACCAACGCTGGATTGGTACGGTATACTATATTCTTTTTTTATGTAATTTCCTCATACTTCGTGTCTCGTCCAGTCAGTCAGGCGGCACTCGACTGCAAAGAAATATATACCTTGCCGGTTATTAATACGTAAATTTATTTAGTGTAATATAGAATTAATTGCCGGTCCCAGTGGCCGCGCGGTCTAAGGCGCAGTTCTGCGACCGCTCGCCTGCTGAGATCGTGGGTTCGAATCCCACCGGGGGCATGGAAATTTGTCTGTTGTGAATGTTGCGTGCGAGCTGATCACTCGTCCAGAGGATTCCTACCGACTGTGGTGCGTCGTTGAGTGCCATCTAGAAACCTCGTGAATGAGGAGGCCCTGGCCCACTGGGGGCTGTCGCGCCAAAAACAAAAATATAAAATTAATTATCATCCACTGAAATTGGGAGATAATTATTTACTTACAAAAATACGTCGCATGTATCTTTGTAAGATAAGGATAAAAGTAGCAGATAAATCAGACACTCGTAGGAGGGTGCCTTTCACTTCTTTGTTAAAGGAGCACTGTGATGTGTCATAAGGTGTTGTGTATTTACGTCAAATGTTACATTGGGAGCAGCTGGGTTTTTCGTTATTTGAGAGGCTTGTTGGTTTCTTTATAAATGTGAGAATGTCATGTGTCTACAGAAACCAAGAAGGGTAATTGTGCATGTTGTATTTGTAAAGACATCAAGAAGGCTATCCGATGAACGACATACACAACGGGTCTCCATGTAACATTTACGACAACACACACTATTACCCGCGTCTTGAACAACCACGCACCGTACGACATCGCAGAGTACTTAACATAAGAGTGAAAAGCACCCTCATACGAGAGTCTGATGGATTTGTTACGTTCTTCGTTATATGAAGAATATACATTTTTATGAAAGGAACAAAAAATGCTCCTAATTTCATCAGATAGTTGTTTTTATATGACATCAAATACATTTTGTGCCGGGATAGCATAGTCGGTGTAGCTTCTCGTTACAGGCTGTGAACGGTCCGGGGTTCGAATCCCGGTGGGGGGCGAGATTTTCCACACCCGTTCAGACCGGCTCTGGTCCTACCTAACCTTCTGTACAACGGGTATCGGGCCGCTTTCTCGGGCGTAATGCGGCCAAAGAGTGGCGTTGACCACGCACCTTCTTCTAGCGCCGAGATTACGGAAAGAGTAGAGCTATACCTCTTTTCCCCCTCTGGCCCTTCATGGCAGGTTATAGGGCAAACATTACCTTTAAGCGATTGGTTGGGGGGTCCACAAGCGTCTATGTCTCACGTAGCAAATTTTTTTCCCATAAGAAGTTCACGCAGAGGTATTTTTCCCGAAATTTCGTGATCACTCCGGCAAACTATCGCGTTCGGCGGGGTGCCCCTTTATAATCTTCGCAGTTAGCAGTGTCGTTAAGTAAAGCTACCGGCGTTGCAGGGAAACCTATTGCCTCCATCTCCACTGCCAAGCAGTCCCCTTGGACTGCTGGAAAACTTGGTGACGATGCAGAACTTAAGGGGATTTGTCCGATGGAATTACCATGTACAGAATCTGTACTTATGTAATTAGTTTTAACAAAAGTATTGTCAATGATGATGATGATGATAATAATAATAATAATAATAATAACAGAAATATAATAATGGGTATGTACAAATAGAAGTCAGTGCAGTTTTTAGGAGTTTCCGTGGAACTCCTTTTGTTATGCAAGTCGTGAAACACTGCATGCGGTTCGGAATTTCACGTGCTTTCCAATGCGATTCGTTACTTACCACAGGGCTGTGCCAATCTCAATGCACAGGAGGGGCACATAATTCGTTCAGAACCTGGGGGGAGGGGATGGGATTGAACTCACCATCACGCCTTTATTTCCAGACGGTAAGTTACGCTGAACGTAACGGTTGAATGACGAGGCAATAGACCGTATTGAACTGGATAAAACAAAGAATGATTGGATGACTGTGTGCTTTCTTAAAAGTGATGAGTTATAGTTGTGTTGCTACTAGTGTTGCCATGTTATGTTTTGTAGACCTGTTAATATTATGTTTGTTAAATTGTATTGCCGAAATTACTCCGGTGGACGAGGGTCGTATGTTGGCCAGCTCTGATTTACCATATTCGGATCATTAGTTAAATGTACATTCCTCCCAACTACCGTATTATTTTACATCCCAGAAGGGCATTAGTTTCCTAGGAACTGAATGTTATATAAATGTGTATCCCCATACAAGATTTCGTCTCGACCGCGTTAAAGTGGCAGTTATTACCACCCCATATTTTCACATTTCCCTCATGTTGCTGTTCTTTATTATAAGAAGTAAAATGAGATGTGGGTCGTGATATCTTTCTTAGTCTTGACCTCTTTCTACCTACTCGTTGTACGTGCAGAGGTTACTGTTGTACTTGATCACACTCAGTAACACACACTGGGTAGGTCTCCTCTGGACGAGTGCTCGGACAGTCTCAGAGACAACTGACACCACACAACATTCACAGTAGACAGACATGTATGCTGCCCGCAGGATTCGAACCCGCAGTCCCAGCAAGCGAGCGGCCGCAGACCCACGCCTTAGATCGCATGGTCACCTGGATCGGCGGTTGTGATATCTCGTGGTATGAAATAGGTCGTTCAATGCATTTGACAAGTTACGGTCTGCCTCCCCCCCCCCCCCCCCCCCCCCATTTATAGGGGTATCCTGGTTACTACCAA